>Ga0222715_10000357_pt1 | contig 45617 bp, 62 predicted proteins | sample C33_9DmetaG_FD_165056 | JGI IMG/M metagenome (GOLD analysis project Ga0222715, IMG submission 165056) | Estuarine water microbial communities from San Francisco Bay, California, United States - C33_9D | ecosystem: Environmental > Aquatic > Marine > Unclassified | place: USA: California...
TGTTATCAATCACCCTATTTAAATTTCGAGTGACAGTCTTCGTAATCTCGTGAAGCTTTTCGTAATTAAATGTATTCGTGTCTTCGTCGACACACTTTGGAAGAGCGACCGAGGCGAGATTACACACAGCCGTCTCATCCTTGTCTGTGTACTCGATAATTTCGGTACAATTTCCAGTGAGAATACCGTTAAAAATGCCTCGATGTCTCAAAGGTTCATTGAAGCAGAAGGTATCAGCGGTTTCACCAAAGTCTTCAATCGAGACAATTTTTTCGAAATGAAGGGCTTGTCGGTTTGGCTTGTTTTCTGTGTGAAGATTTAAACGTCTTGTGTGTAGACCAAGAGTCTTCAGGATCTCAACACCCCCACTCGGAATTAATAGTCTCCACAAATCTTTGGTTTGAAATGTACCACCTGGCATGTCTACCATACGTGGTTTATGACTGTGATTTATTCTTGAATTTACACCCATAGTCTGGAGCATGAGTAATATTTCATTTAGAAAGTCAAAGTGAATTGATCCAAGTTGTATAGAAACACCCCGTCCACCTTGATGTTTAGTGACACAACCATCACCATCTAGAAGACCTGCTAACCAGTCAAGTTTAGATTTCAGGGAATAGTCAATTGGAACGACGAATTTCTCTTCGATATCTTTTGGTAAACGAAGTCTTATTTTATTCTGACTCTGATTCACTGACGCATAGTCGTACTCAACATTATTGATAAGTTTCATCTTTTCGTGATATAAATCTAACCATTTTTGCTCTGTATAAGAATTTGCTTGACACGTACCATCTTCTTCATAGTATTTTACACATGTTTGATGGCGCATACACAACCCATTTATTTTTGCTTTGAAGTTACATCTCTTTGGTTCACCGTCAGATGAAGTTGTACCATCGGCGCAGAAAAGGCCGTGTGTGTATGCATACTTAAGTTCTTTGGTACTGTTATTAATTACGGGTAACGAATGTTTAATGATTTTCATACCTTCTTGGAGGTTTTGTGCTTCAATCGGTTCGTCATGACCAACGATCCAAAACTTATGATATGGTGTACAGCGCAACGATAAACCTTTACTGGTTTTTACCGTAAGTAACTTCTGTTTGGTACCAGTTTGTTTTACGGTAACTTTAGAAAACTCCTCCCCATTCCAAATATCAACTTCCTTGTCTTTGAGTTCCGAAATAGTTTGCTGACCTTCACTTGTAAGAATTTTGGTTTCTGGTGCGACACATAAATTTGAACTCTTAATCACACCCAAGTTCTTTTGATTCGACTTTGCATTGCACGCATCCTTGTAGAGCATATACGGTGTCCCAGTCTCCGTTTGACTCTTGAGAATTGCCTTCCACACATCAGTCGCGGGAACCGTCGACGTCGCGAGACCCTCATTTTCGTACTTTGTATAGAGGGCTTCGAACTCTTCACCGTATACATCGGAGAGACCCTTTGCCTTGTCCGGACAGAAGAGTGACCAGTTACCACCCTCCTCGACGCGTTTCATGAAGAGGTCGGGAATCCACAGCGCGGAGAACAGGTCGCGACACCTCGCTTCGTCGTCACCCTGATTGAGACGTAACTCCAAGAAATCCATGATATCCGCGTGCCATGGTTCCAAGTAGACAGCGATGGAGCCTTTACGACGACCAGCTTGATTTACATAGCGCGCCGTGGCGTTAAATACGCGAAGCATTGGAATAATACCATCTGATTGACCATTCGTGCCCCGAATACGAGACTTGTTGGCTCTTACATCGTGAATGTGCATCCCAATACCCCCAGCCCACTTGGAAATTTGCGCACACTCTGTAAGTGTTCCGTAAATGCCATTAATCGAGTCTTCCTTGTTCGCGATGAGAAAGCAACTCGACATTTGGGGTCTCGGTGTACCCGCATTGAAGAGTGTCGGTGTCGCATGAATGAAAAAGCCTTGTGACATCTTATCATATGTTTCCAAGACCGATGGAATGTCATCCCCGTGAATGCCAATGGCTACACGCATGAACATGTATTGAGGTGTTTCCATCAAGACGCCGTCAAGTTGCTGTAAGTATGACTTTTCAAGAGTTTTCAGACCAAAGTATCCGAAATCATAATCACGTTTCGTGACGATATCATCCTTGACCCGACCGGCAATTTGAGCGACTTCATCCGTCACGACACCCGCCTTTGCAAGTTTCTTCATAGCCATGTGGAAATTATTAGGTGCAGACTTTTGAATGTTACTCGCGATGATACGAGTTGCGAGAATCTCATAGTCCGGGTCCGATGTTATCATGCCTATACAGATTTCGGCTGAGAGTGTATCGATTTCGTGGGTGCTGATACCATCGTACATAGACGAGAAGACCTGCTGGGCGATTTTGGTAGAGTCACAGTTCTCGGAGAGACCGTATGTTAAATTCTTGATCCTATTGGTGACATTATCAAATTTCATATCCTCAATACGACCTGAGCGTTTAGTGACCCTCATTTAGTTGTATCACGTGTTTTATTTTTAACTTACTTACGACGACACACAATGTCGGTGCTTCGAACACGAACAGGGCCAGCGACCTCAGCCTTACGGTTTGGCTGAAGCAAGTAAGTGTTCACGTTGAACAAACCCTCTTCACCAGGCTTCGCGATTGGTGGGTACGAACCAATAAACGGTTCGACACCATTAGATGGAATGGGTTCCATGTTATTGGGCTTGGCGTCATACGTCGCATCGAAATCGGCGAGCACAATCATACTTTGATATCTACCAACAGTTTTTTTTCCGGTGTTATATTAAATGTGTGACGAACTTCATCTTAATTCCCTGAAGCAATGTCAGACTCCACTGAACACACTCTTTTTTTCAGAGTTCAACACCAACATTCTCCAGCGGGCAATCAGGCAAGAGTTTAAGAATAAGACTGGGATCGCCATCGATTATCAAAACAAGGATGATCTGTATGGTATCATGCGTGTCGTGTTTATCAACAACTCTGGTAACCATTTTGAAAAGGTGAATGAACAAGTCAAAGAAATGAATCAACGTGTGATCCAAACGGCAATGTCACAAATTCAAAGTGGTGTGTCTCAGTACATGGGATATGTTCGCGATATCGATACATTAAGTGTACCATTGGCGCAACCGATCAACACGAGCACGTACGGGAAGAAGATTGACTTAAGTGCAAAGATAGGCTTGTAAATTATACAGCTGAAGTGATAGACCTAAGAGATTCGATGGATCCATCGCATCAATGAGTTCTTGAGCGTTTGGTGGAAATCTATTGAGATCCTTGATTCGCTTGATGCTCACGTCAATGAGACGTGTCATCTTGATGATCGACTGATCACGACTATCGTAATGCACTGTTAAAAAATATTGCACGTCCTGCAATTTTTTAATACCACGATACAAATGTACGGGTAGGTAATCCATTATATTGTCTAGTAAGTTATTATTTTGCGAGCTTTATCATCACTCTGACGAATTCGAATCATAATCACGATGATGATTAAAATAGATGTGATCGACACGACGGACATACGCTCGATGTTATTCAGTACCATTTAGTTATTACAAAGATTTAAAGTTTTCAGTCGACGACTATATAAGATGAGTCTGAATTATTACAAAAATGAGACTGAAAAGGTGTGCAAGTCTAAGGGCTGGGATCGCGCAGCTGTTGATACGGTGTGGCTCTTACTCACGGAAGAATTCGGTGAACTTGCATCAGCGATTCGTCAGCAGAAGAAAACGTTCAAGAAAACAAACTTGAAAAAGGAACGGGGAACTGATGTCATGATGGAGATGGGTGATGTTTTCAGTTACCTGTTTCAACTCGCACATATGCTCGACGTAGACCTGGATAAGATGTGGGAAGAACATAGACAGAAAATCAAGACTAAAAAATATAAAATGTAACATATTATTAAACATGAGCGAGTACATGCTTTGTGATCAGGACGCAATAAACGATATCAATCCCTTTGTGTCACGCGATTTTTCTTTGCCGGGCGGCATTCGTCAACATACAGAATTCGCTGATCGAAGCCTCGTCAAAGAGAAGCCGGGAATGGAGATCCAAGAAGAAAAAAGTCCATATTGTGATTACGGATTGACGAGTGGTTGGGGCACGAATGAAATGTGTCGACCACAAGGTCATATGTGTGTTGATGAACGACCTCTTTATCCGGAAAGAAATATTGATTACGGGCGTGTTATTCATACGAAACAAGACCACCCTCGTCGCCGATGGGATGGAGCCGGTGCCATAGATTTCAGACACTTTTTTATTGTGTTTATTCTGATTCTATTAATCGCAACACGTTAAACGCGCGAAGAAGTCTCTTCATCGACGTCGTGTGTTCGATGATGTCCGGAAGCGTTTCCTTGCAAAAGTCTTCGGCGTACTTGCGTTGCCACGGGCTCTTCATATTGATGAACGCTGGTGTGAACGATGGGTCAAGAATCTTCGCCACATTCATGACACGAATGTATGTTTTTATGTCAACAATTCCACTCAATATGTTTTCGAGTGCAATCGTCGCCATCTTAACCCGTGTTTCTCTAGTCGGTTCCACCATCGTATCGAGAAAGTTCTCATATTGAATGGCTTGCTTGCGTGACACGATTTCAATCCAATCACCACGCGATTTCGTATTCAGGTAGTCGACGAAGTCGACGTATCCTCTACCAGGTACGTATTTTAAGTAATTTATTTCGACGTATGAGAGGTCAGATTCAACGTCGTGGACGACGAGAGCTCTCTTTATGAACGAACTCATCACTTTCTCTATCATTAAAACAATTCTTGTCTCTAAACCATTTATGATTGCCTAAGTCATGTCACGCGTTCTGTTTTTCAGAATGCTATATGAAATACACCGCCATCGCAAATAATACATTTTCTTACCTATTAACTCTCGATGAGTTTAGGGAGAAAATGCCAGCGAATCTAAAACCATCGTGGATAAAGATCACGACCATTACCATGATTTCAAACTTTATGGAAACTATTGATATCAAAAAATTACGCACTGCTTTTGAAAAACTAGGTTCCATCAAACTTCGACGATGTGGATCGAAGTTTGATGGATTTGAATGGAAACTCAAACCAACAACCTTTTTTAATCAGATCACATTAACTTATGAGGACGCATACAGTACGAAATCTATCAAAGTATTTCCAAATGGAAGCATTCAAGTGGCTGGGTGTTCAGATATATTCGATTGCAAGCGCATCATCACCCAGTTGACGTTCATATTGAAAGTGTGTCTCGATATGAAGCGTGAAGTCTCTGCAGATTCTTTCAGGATAGTCATGATCAATTCGAATTTCAGTTTGAACTATAACATCAATCTCATGATGGTGGCGAGTCATTTCGAGAAACACGATGGTCTTTTTAAGGTGTCATTTGAACCAGACAGATACTCAGCTGTAAAAATCAAATTTAAACCAGCTGAAGAGATGAAGGAAATCACAACGAGTATCTTTTCAACGGGGAAGATTATCATCACGGGTGCAGAGACACTCAAGGAGATTGTATTCGCATATAATATCATCAATCGACACATTAATGAAAATCCAGCGATTCGTGTCTCCGAAACAGTAGAAAAGGAAAATTTTGACACATTTCTTGGATATAAGTGTGATGCATTCATCAAAAGAATCAGGGAACAAGGGTTTCATTCATGGCTCCACACCGTCGAGAACAGGCCAATAAATTTCTAATGTAATATTAACAATATGTCTCAACGACTTGGTATGGCCGACGGGCGATGCTTCACCATCAACACGTCTTCGCAGTTGCTTAACAATAAGATTATGGAAACGAACAATGTCCAACTCGTTGATAATTACGCGTACCGTCAACTCCTTCAAAAGAAGGGTCCGGGTTTGATTGACAATTATCAATCGACGCAAGATAGCAACGATCGATGCTCGACGTGTGACAAGCCTTTGTGAGTAAAATATGACAAAAAAGATTACTTTCGTACTCTAGGATGAGCACGTGTTCTATATGTCTTAATCAGGTGAGATCATCAAGATTGAATCCACCTATTCGATGTGGGCATATATTTCATTCGAAGTGCCTAGATAACTGGAAAGAAAAAGGTAAGAATACGTGTCCAATGTGTAGGAAGGTATTCGATGTTTCACAGTTCAAAGTCACTCTTTCAATACATAACAATTACGCAGCCACATCGAATAGCATGACACTACACGACGATGTTATATTTAACGTGATGGATTTGTTTGACATTTCATTCGACGTAGAAAATACACTAGATCTTGACAGCCTTCTCTCCGACCTTGGGGTGAGTCTTGCCGACTTTGATCCCTCGATCACTGACACAGAATGAACTACAATATTTACTGTAATTTAATCCAGGATAGTTTCTAGACGCCTTTCTAGGATCCGTAATGGATTTTCCTTTCGCATCAGTCAGAAGTGGACCCGTCGCCCACCCACGCTTGTGACTGAAGACGTTCGCCTTAAACACGAGTCGCTTCCCCGTTTGAATTTTTCCCGCACTTCTAACTCTCGATTCGGGAACCTTGAAGAACTTCGCAATCTTCGCCACAGTATCTCCATCCTTGACCTTGTACTCAACGACACCGTGTTGTACATAGAAGTGGAAATCTCCCTGTCGAATATAATTCGTCGGACGTCCAGGACACACGAACATCATGACCTTGTAGTACCCCTTCTTACATTTTTCATTCGCTTTCACCGGGTACACCTTTGTTGGGTTATCCGAAATCACGCGCTGTGGAAGACTCTTACAATGTGTATAGTTGTGGGGTAAGTTGGACATGCCCGATCGATCACCGGGGATCGACTTTTGCCAACGATACGATTCGTAATCACCCACAGCGTACGCGTAGCAGTTGTTGTTACCGATTCCTGTCGACGTAGCCCATCGTCGATTCGTGAATTTTCTTTCGGAGCCACTCAGAGGGAGAGGAGCCATATAATTGACTCAGAAAAAAATATAGATACATAATAAAATGTTTAAGGAAATCGTCAAGGCTGAAAATAAGTCCGACATGATTACCGAAGCCCTCGTGTTTTTGCTCAATATCTTGATCGGGACCTTCCTTCTCCGCGTCTTCTGGAATCGCTCTTTGGCGAAGCACATCACCGTGCTCAAGCCGATCTCGACGCTCTTTGACGCGTTCGTGTTGTCCGTGTCTATCGCGACGATCAGAGGTATCTAAATCTCGGTATAACCGACGAAACGACGTCGTTTCATGGGACACATGAGTGTAGGAAACGCGTCTATTCCCGGACATTCCTTCTTTTTACAATCGACGAACACGAAGGGCCTTCCGGTTCTTCGCATGTAATCTAACTGTTTACGAGTCCATGCACAATCCATACTCCCGTAAACCGTCCACGGTCGACCACTTGGAACATACATTGGGGTTCTGAAGAAAACATACAAGGCGATAATCAATAAAAATATCGCAATCACGAGCATCATTTATAGTATCATTACATATTTTTTATCAACGCACACATTTGGTCCTTCGTCAATGTCGTGTCAAGCTTGAACATCTTGGCGAGTTCTTCTTTTTTGTAGAGTCGGCACTTACGCTTTTCAATCTTGAGATCACCATTTTTATTGATGAATATCTTTGGCTTTGGTGTTTTCGGTTTCATGGCAACACCAGGTCTCTTTGGTGGAATCTTGGTCTTTTCAGCCTCCTTTTGAAGAACAGCCATCGCACGACGAATGGCGTTCATGGTTGCGGGTTTCGTAGGTATTTTAGGTTTGAGTATTACAGTCTTTTTTGGAACAATCTTTCTGAGAATGTCAATCGTCTTCTTCGTTTGAAGGAATGGATGTTTCAAGATATCATTGTATGTTGGAAGACCTGTATGTTTTATCGGGCGAAGGCGGAAATTTGTAGTAACGGGTGAGGATCTAAGAAGATACTGTTGTGAAAAGATGTCTTCTATGAATTTACGCACGGGTACAGATTTTGTATAATTGTATATGATGTTAAAAATATAGTGTGTGTCATACATTTGGTGCGACCTCGAGTAAATACCGGAATCCTTAAACTCACCACTCGTGACGTTTGGGTTTCTAACACCTTCGATTGTAGACATACCAAAATCTATCACGATTGGTTTATTGCCTTCTAATACGATAATATTGTTCCAGTGAAGATCGTGGTGTCTAAAGTTTGGATATTTTTCATGAATTCCTTTAAAGTTTGTGATGAATTGAGAAATCATTTGACGATAATCTTCGGCGGATTGACCCTTTTTCATCCATTTTTCAAGGGATTCACCTTTAATGTATTCAAAATAAAGAACATCATCACGATCACACGATTTGAAGTGATACATCCGAGGTACACCCATACCTCTCAATTTTTCAGCGATGCGATATTCCATTCGAGCACTCGGTTCCGTCGTGACTTTGATGGCGACTTGCGTTTTACACGCATCTTCGAGACACCCATAGAAAACCGAACCGTATGAACCCTTACCAATCACTTTGAGTCTGGTAGCCTTGTTAATCTTGAGTGGTCTCATCTGAATCTTCGTAAATAACTGCTGTTCTGGGTAACACGCCTTTTGCCCCCTTATCAATTTCTTGACTTCTTCACCGACCGCGTTCTTCTGAGCATTGGTCTTGGCATTGTTGGCGATATAGACGAGGTCCGCGAGTTTCACCATTCTTATTACAAACTAAGAAAAGTTTTCGTCATACCATTTTAAAAGCGTCACGGGCCAGTCTTCTCGATCACCGTGTTGATCATACAACTCGTCATATAGTTCCTGTTTAGATTTATAGCCCTTGATATGGTCGAGAATGTCGGTATTTTCAGTACCGATTGCACCGATCATCGCGGCCCATGAGTACAATCCCATGATGTCTTCATATCTATCAAGTCTGAATGCGGTCGAACACGTGTCCATGAAGACTTCAAACATTTCAGTGGCGACGTCACGTTCTCTGCAACACGCGATCCAAAACGTCATATAATCCTCATGTTCGGTAGAATAATCAAGGAGTCGACTTTCAACTTCGTAAAGGATTTGATGTTCATTATATCGAAGAGATTCGACATTACCGTATCGAATGGCTTTCGCGGCTTCCATATTTGTTGTTTGATTTATCAAGTTTCACGCGTGACTTAGGGCGTAAGTCACGTGTGACACAGTATCAGTTTGCTTCTACCGTGAATCGAACACGGATTTCGAGATTACAAGTCGCGCGTACTAACCATTGTACTATAGAAGCGTTAGGTGGTGTGTTTTCACACCGGTTTTGTTTGTTTGTGTATTTATTCTTCATCAACTTCGATGTCATCCTCTTCTTCCTCTTCGTCTTCATCGACATCATCGGTGGCGACCTCAATACCCTGGAACGCAAACGACGGAAGCTTTGCAGAGGGTTCGAGTAAGGCTTGTTGGAGTCGGACAGTGACACCAAACTTATTGTCGATGAACCAGATTTGATTCAGATCAACAATCGTGAGAGCCTTTTGACCCTTTTCAACAGTGTCGAGAGCGACAGCCTCGCGACGCGTATTGTACGCTTCCGGAACAAAAGAGCCATCCGGCTTCGTCAAGATCTTGAGCTTGAGAGTCGCCGGATATTGCTCCTTACCCGGACGCACGAGCGGCTTGTACAATGCCTCCTTCAAAACCGCGACATTGAACTCCTTACCAAGCCACTCCTTAGAGTTCTTAGCGACGGTTTCAACGATGATATCGTCGAGTTGCTTCAGTTTGTCGTGAAGAGCCATAGCATCAGCATTATCGGAGTCAAACGACAGGTCGAGCGAATATGACGTGCGACCACTGGCTTCGTCAGTGTACGCACTCAAGCCGTAGGGGGAACGCATGAATGGAAGTTGGATGTATAGTTTTTTATTGTTGTCGCCGTTGAGGTAGACCGCCTTTCCACCGTTTTTATTCTTACGAAGTTTCGAAAATCCCACAGACGCGGGGTTGAATTCAGATGCTTGTTGGATAGAGAGCGACATTGTAGTGTGTTATATATCTACTAGGATCCCAAACTTTAAGTAAATTTTTTTCTCCAGGAACAGTAAACAATGGGTCTCTTCAAAGACTGTGGCTGCGGATGCAATGGTGCCAAGGCGAGAAATAAGTTTGTGATTTCAATCATCTCGGCTCTGCTTTTCTTTATCGTCGCGAACCCGAGTACGTTCATCATCGTTCGCCGAATTTTCGGTGCGTGGGTTTCGAGTCCTAACGGATGCCCGACCATTCAAGGTCTCGCACTCCACGCGGTCGTGTTCTTCTTGCTCGTTTGGGGTATGATGCACATTCGCAAGGAAGGTTACGAAGGTAAGGAAGACGAAGAAGAATATGAAATCGAAGACGAAGAATATGAAGGTGAAGGTCAAGACGAAGAATATGAAATCGAAGACGAAGAATATGAAGGTGAAGGTGAAGACGAAGAATATATTATGAATAACGAGGGTTACGAAGAAGAAGAGGACTACGAAATCCCGTCGATGAACAATATGCCGACACCCGAACCGTACATGTCCGAAGTCTCGTTTGCACCCTCACCGAGACCGGTGAACGGTGCGAAACCCGTCAATGGCCCCAAGCTTGGGGCCCTTGATTTGAGTACGGATATGGCGGTGGCACCCATTCAAAAGAAGACTGGTAATTACACGTCGTGCAAGTGCTCCGACGGCAGCGATGTTATGCTTATGCGCTAAGTAGTACAAAAGAACGTTCCGTAGTCTGTTCTATTTTTTGAAAATATAAATGTTTTATCTTCTCTATCATTTTTAGGACATGCTTTTCGCAAATTAAATCACAATTTTCGAAAAATATGGCGCCATTGTATTCAACAATCAGCGGTCCAGACTCACCGATCGCTGCTTGTAGGATGTTCATCATATACTCATTCTCTTACCGTTTCTTAAAGTCCCTTCTGGATCATGTACTGTGCGACGCGGGACTGTGTTTCAGCGGGTTGACCGGCGACGCTACCGTTCGGTTGTGGTTCAGTCGCAGCCTTCTTTAATGGCAGTTGCAACTTCATCGGAATTAATTCCCTGATGTTCTTCGATTCCTTCGGAGCCTTGGGTTTCGCATCACCGTTCCTGGTGATACTGATCAGGGGGCGCGGAGACTTGCGTCGTCGCATTCGTCGCTTGCGCTTGCGGTCAGCGAACATGTATCCCGAAATAGCTGCGAGGATCACACTGAGCAAATAGATAAGGGCCGTCTTGAAGTCCATTTATATAGTATTCTAAGATTAAAATTCTTCGTCGAAGCCAATGTCACCCGAGTCATCATCAAGCTTTCCATAGTCTCCGACCCTTTTCTCAAAGAAGTTGGTTTTTCCATCGAGGCTGATATTTTCCATGAAATCAAATGGATTTTTCGCGTTCCAAATCGGTGGTTGACCGATTTGCTTCAATAATCGGTCAGAGACGTATTCAATATATTGTGACATCTTTTCGGAATTCATGCCTATGAGATTACACGGAAGCGACTCCGTGATGAACTCCTTTTCAATCTCCACAGCCTCGCGAATAATCGAATGAATAGTGGTCGTACTGGGTTTATTCCGAATCATTTTATATAACTCAACTGCGAATTCCTGGTGGAGTCCTTCGTCTCTGGAAATGAGTTCATTACTGAAACACAATCCAGGCATGAGACCTCTCTTCTTGAGCCAGTAAATAGCGCAGAAAGATCCGGAGAAGAAGATGCCTTCGACACACGCGAACGCAAAGAGACGCTCCGCGAATGAGCGGGACTTCGTATCAAACCACTTCATAGCCCATGTCGCCTTCTTTTCAATGCACGGGACCGTGTATATGGCTTCGAATAATTCCTTCTTTTCTGATGGATCTTTAATGTACTTATCTATGAGTTTACTATATGTTTCACCGTGGACCATTTCATTATGGCATTGATACGCGTAGAATGAGCGCGCTTCGCTTATCTGCACTTCATCCGCAAAGTTATTATTGATGTTTTCAAAAACGATGCCATCGGATCCAGCAAAGAATGCCAGGACGTACGTTATGAATTTTTTTTCATTATCATTCATCGTCTTCCAATCATCCATATCTCTCGATAAATCCACTTCCTCCGCAGTCCAATTACTCATTTGAGCCTTTTTGTAAAGATCCCATAAATGAGGATGTTTCAGGGGAAACACAGTAAATCTATCGAGTGTCGGTGCTAAAATAGGTTCATAGTCATTTTCAATCCAATCTTGAAATTCAAAATAGTTCCCGACCCGACGGTCGTCAATAAATATTTGAGGGTAAGTGTCAAGCCGTCCATCACACAATTTCTTGAGTTCGTCCTTGTCAATCATGATCTTTTCATAATTGATGTTTTCCGTTTCACACAAGTTAACCGCGTGGTCGCAATATTGGCATCCTTCCTTCGAATAAATAATGACTTTCATCTGTGATATTATTCGTTATTATTTTTCGCTGTAAAATTTTAAGCATGATTGTTGCATCCGATATAATTGAAAATGATATAGTGAAATTACTCGTAAATGAAGATGGCGTTGAAGACGAAATGTACGGGGTTGTTGGTATGAACACTGGCCTGGTACTTGGAGTTCGATATCTTAATCAAACAGAACTTGTCTATAAATCCGCGTGTGTGTACCAACTCGAAGATCAAGATCAAGACATGAGTCCAGCACCGTATGAAAGTGTGATGGAACATTACCCAAGTGGTACGGTGTTTCAAGATTTAGAGTTCAAATCACTGGGAAACAATATGTACGCACACTATTCCGAAATTGATATCGAAGACAGTGACAGTGAGATTTACGACGAAGACGAAAGTGACTCCGACATGGAAGATTTCATCGTCCCGGACGATGAGATTGACGGTGAAGTCATTCCACCGCAAGATCACGATAAAATCGACGAAGAATGGGATAAATGGAAGCCATCGACCCCAGGCGCTCGCAGCTTCAAAGAAAAGGTTGATATGATTGAGATGTACGCAAAGCGCCATGCAGATGAGCTCAATTTCTAATCCTAAGTTGAGTAAAATTACATATTTTTTAAAGTTAGTAGAAATAATAACATGCTAGCTGCTATATGGTCCGACGTGGACAAACTTCTTAAGAAATCAAGTGAACAAAAGCTAGTGGATATCAATATATGTAGAGAATGTGACGGTGTGAAAGTTATCGGACCGGATGGATTTCCGGTGTGTTCGTCGTGTGGACTCGTGGATAGTACATTCATAGATGAATCACCGGAGTGGACGAGTGGTATATCCGACGATGGGTCTGTGAATGATCCATCGAGGTGCGGTAATCCAAACGCAAATCCCGAACTCTTTTCCCAAAACTGGGGCAAAGGTACCATCATCTCTACATATAGAGCATCAACATACGAGAACAAACGTATGGCAAAGATTAATTTTCACATGTCTATGAATCATCGGGACAGATCATTATTTCACGCGTACAAAGATATCGACGAAGCCTGTCACACGCTCCCCGATTGTATTCTCAAAGATGCTAAAATTATGTACAGAAAATTCAATACAGAAAAACTGACGCGCGGTGCCGTGCGTCTCGGTATCAAAGCGAATTGTGTGCTCTATGCATGTCGACTCGCACAATATCCAAGAACAACCAAAGAGATTGCCGATATGTTTGGCATTCAATCCAAAGATATTAGTCGAACCACTCAGATATTCAAAGATACGTTGATGGGAAAGACGGAAAAGAATTATGTGACGAAGCCACTCGATATCATGCCTCGATTGCTCGGTCCGTTCAATGTGACCAGAGAAGAACGATTACGGTGTAATAAGGCGTGTGCTTCACTCGAAGATTGTGTCGAACTCATGAGTAAGACACCCAATAGCATTGCGTCCGCGATTATACTCGTAGTATTAGGTCACCGGTGTTCAAAATCCGAAGTGTGTGAAAAGTGTTCGATATCTGTTCCAACGATTAACAAGATAGAGAGCATTATAAAAAAACACTTAGAGGTTAAAGCTCAAAATTAGGTAAATGACAAAGGTCTTTTTGAGTACACCGTGTTACGGGGGTTTGTGCTTAGAAAAGTATATGATAGGTATAATAAAATTGCAGATTGAACTCATTAAACACGGCATCCAATTATTTATCGATACGACTGAAAACGAGTCCCTTGTACATCGCGCGCGAAACGTTGCAGTCGGTCGATTTATGCAGAAAACTGACGCTGATTATTTCATGTTTATCGATGCGGATGTAGATTTTGACCCGGAGAGTGTTTTAAGACTCGTCAAGTCTGGTCACGACATCTCGGTCGCGTGTTACCCAAAGAAGTGTGTCATGTGGGATCAGGCTGCGACGGCAGTGAAGGCTGGTGATGAACGGAATATGGCTATGTTATCGTCGAGTCTTGTGTTGAATTTTGGCGCGTCGCGACGAGCGGTCGAGAATGGATTCATTGAAATTCTCGATGGACCGACGGGTTTCATGCTCATAAAACGAGACGTATTCAAACAATTGGAGGATAAGTTTCCGGAATTATGGTGTAAGAATGACCATCAGAATCGCGATTTCGATGATTACCACGCGTGTTTTGATTGCATGATTGACCCGACATCGAAGCGTTATCTTTCAGAAGATTATGCATTCTGTCGACGGTGGCAACAGTGTGGTGGTAAGATTTATGCGGATATTAACACAACACTTGGTCACGTGGGTAACTTACCGTTTAGTGGGTGCCTCAATGAAAGGCTTAAGGCTTAGAGCGGTTAAATATAGAGTATGAAAATCATAACCATTCTCGTGACTCGATCAAAATCGTGTCACGTGAAGACCCTTCACACGATACTTCGACTCAATCTCAAATGTCTCGAACGAGGTGTGCATAATGAAATTATTTTCGTCAATGACGATCCTTATGAAAAGTCGGACGCTATAACGATCGCGGTGAAGAAGACACCCGATCGAATCTTATTCATTGAATTTGGTGTAGGTATGGATGACGAATCAATTCTACAAGTGTTTGAGAATCACGAGGGTGTTGGGTGTCTCGTCTTTCCAGGTGTGAAAGAAGGTATCGATTGGGGACTCTTCCGAGCCAAGGTGCGTGATGAGAATTGCACTGAACCATCAAGTCAGATGGGTCTTCACTTTGACACCGAAGTCGGACGAAAGATTTCCGAAAATATATATGCAGTCGATTCAACGTCGGCGAAGGTATTCGCATTGTATTGTAAGAATGCTTCAAAGTATATGAAGGACAAAAAGACTGGGAACATGAAGATTCCTCCGAGACTGGAGAGTATGTTTCAAAAATTCAAGGAGAATGGCATGAAAATTTATGCATTTACAGCGGCTAAGTTGACCATGACATACTCACATGAATGCATAAGTAACATCCTTAACGCCGCGGGTGTTTCAACAAATTAAAGCTTAAAATCCATATATCAATATGTCTATAAAGTCGTCAGACCCGCTTTATAAATGTGTCGTGGATTACATACATAAGGTATGGGGCACGAAGGAGTATTTCCCGGGTCCGCAACCGATATCAATCGAGCGAAGACACTTTCCAATTTTACGAAATAATGAATACGTCGTGTGTGAAAAGACAGATGGTCTTCGTTACATGATGGTTGCCTTGACGTATGAAGGAATGCGTAAGTGTATTTTCGTCAATCGATCATTTGAGATGTTCGAAGTACCAATCAGTTTGCGTCGACCCGCATACAACGGAACCATTCTCGATGGTGAATTGTATGAAAATACACTCATGGTTTACGACGCAGTCATCGTGAACGGACAACCCGTCGGTCAGTTGAATTTCCGTGGACGTCTCGATGCTATCACTACATTGCTGAAAACGATCATGTACGTGAAAACAGACACGTATCGTCTCAAGTTGAAAACATTTCACCCACTCATCACATTCAAAACATTCATGGATGTGTATTTACCGACGGTCCAACAAAAGATTGATGGACTTGTGTTCACACCTGTGAATGAACCTGTGAAAATTGGAACGCATGAAACTATGTTCAAATGGAAACCATGTGAGAAGAATACAATTGATTTCTATATGAAAAAGGGTCGTAGTTTTGATGGTATTGGTACACCTGGAATACCTGTATGGAAATTATACGTACAAGAAAAGGGGCAATTATTTTATGAAAGTGAATTCCCGTGCACTCGCATGAATGAACCGTGGTTTGAAGATGGTGCGATTGTTGAGTGTATGTACATCACATGGGAGAATGGACCATTATGGTGGAAACCATTATTACGACGACGAGATAAAACATATCCAAATAATAGACGTACATTCTATAGAACACTCGTCAATATTAAGGAGAATATTGAGATGAAGGAGTTTTTAGATTGTATACCAATAGATAATGCCCTGCACGGATAGGAAGTGCCTGCGCCGCGACGACGTCGTCGTTTTTGTAATACCATTCACCTTTATGCTTTGTAAATGCAAGGTAATGACCTCCAAATTGCACACCCATATGAATACCCGATGCGACGAGTGTGTATTCGAACTGATTGATGAATAGTGTATCCGATACATCGATGTGACTCTTTTTATCGAATGAAATCATGAGCACTTTGGGAAGTTCCGAGAATATGTATCTCGTGGTCGCGATGTGATGCACACGACCATCGTCATCCATGAAATCGGTGAGTGGATTCCATTTCATAGAGTCTTTGAGCATGTCTTCCATTGAGGTACCGTGTGAACATAAAATGTGCACACCGAAGTCTTCGGTACGTTCGGATTTTCCACCGGGCCAAATGGTTTGTTGGATTTTTTTACCGTAAAACCATTGTTTAATACATGGTACAGATTGTTCTAATATATCAATAATACATAAAACTGTTTCTTGGATGTCATGTTGTTCGTGATCGACAAATCGTGGAAATTTTGCCTGAAAGAGTGTTCGAAGTAATGATATATCCATGACACGCGTATCGTTTACTTTCCAAAAGAGTCGTGTCAAGTGTGCATAGACTTTTGTAAATTCACATGGACCCGTATAGTCGTGATCTATGAAGTGGTTTGAGAGACATGGAATATGTAAAAGGCATTGCAAACTCGTGTTAAAATAACATGTGTTTCCAAGGTTGTGAAAACCCTTCATTTAAATGTGTGTATAAAAAAGGCTTAAGAGGAAAACGCGTATGTACAAATGTAAGCAAAGACACATGAACGTCGAATCCATCCTCAAGAAGATTGAACCCGCATTCGAGGCGAACAAGAACGATCCCTCGATCGAGGTCGAAATGCGTCTCGGAAAATTTAACGGATCCATGTTTGACACGAATGTCGGAAAGGATGCGTTTGAACAAATTCTACAAGGTCTCCAACAATACGATGGATGGGAGGAAGTCAAAACAACATCATCCGAGGTATTTTACCGAGACCGGGACAGTGTTCGTATGAATGTCGATGATGAGACTGGTGATCAAGTCACCATACAAAAACGATCCATGTTCAAAGAAGATATCAAAAAAGTGAAGAATACACCGTTTGATCTTCGAGTTAGCATATGCCGTGAAGTACTAATGCCCGATGATGGCGACTACACGGACATGGATCGCAAACGATTCAAGGAGCGCACGTCATTCATTCGAAAGAATCTCAGTATAGACATGACAAAATCCAGTGGTGACATGGCCGACATGGACAGTGAAGATCCTGTATCGTATCAAGTCGAATTCGAAATCATCACACCGAGCAATGTACACACATCAGAACAACTATTCAACATTGTGTACAAGATTAACGATGTATTTAAATTGTTGCCTTCTAGTAAATGATAGGCGTGTTGATTTTACTCGGGTTAGCCGGGGCGCTCATGTATGATAAGGTGACAAACACCGAGGAAATTGCAGATTCCAAATATTTTTACATGAGCCGTGGTATGTCCAAGGGTATGTATAAGCGTATGGAGGATTCTGGTCTCACATCCGAATCTTTGAAGGCATTTGTTCGTTTAGAAGACAGACTTCTCGAACTCGAACGTTTATCGGTGTGTAGTGGTATTCCGAGAAATATTGAAGTGAGTGCCTTATCACAAGAGATAAAGGACCGATTTCCAGCTTTCGACTTTACGTATCATGGTGATCATATCAAGCAGGCGTCTGAACCTCTTCGTCTCATTAACAAATCGATATCATGTTAATCAGTAATTTTAGCAAATATCTGTGTTTTACAGATTCGATTCTATGTATCCTTTTCAATATAAAAAGAATAAGTTCATTATCATCCGGTTTCCGGTGCTCTTCAATCCATTTTCTAGGATCCTCACTCTCTACGAAATCATCTGTGTACATATATCTAAACTCTAAATACGACATGAGTCTTTCAGATTCTCTACCGTGTCGTATGTAGTCTGCGATCACGTAAATGATACCATCTAGAAATTCTTCTTTAGCCATGTGCATCCATGAATCTTTAGGTGTTCCCCATGTCATCGTGTCATTATCTACGCGAACTCCGTGACCATACTTAATCTTGCCGAGCTGTAATCGCTCAAGAATAAGATCGCGAGGGTCTTCCATCTAATCTCATAACGCGAGACATCTTTATGTCGTTGGAATAAATTCCCAACATAGGTCATTGGATATGTTTTTCCATATAACATCTTGTTGATACAATTTTTCCTTAGACTTTAAGAGTGGAAAGTATTGAAGATATTCATCTTCACCTAATAGTTCACAGAATTTATACAATACGTACGAGTAACTCAAAAAGTTCTTTCTATCGGGAGGGCAATGTTTATCAAATGGTTGTTGTATGTCTTTGAACATGATTCGCAGACGCTCTTCGAGTTCTTGTGGCATACTTGGAGGTTTTATACCGTTGAGTATATTTGTAATGTATGGAACGTGTTCGTAATACTTGTTGAGTCGAAGCTTTTTCAAGAGTCCGCGAATTCGTGTGTGTGTGATCTCTTCGAGTGATTTAATCTTCAACTTTTTGAGTTCCGCGCGGAGTTGATCGATGACTTCTACGGGTATAGTCGTCATTTCTTGTGCTTGGAATTGTGACATCTGTTCATTAAAATGATTCTCACGTTTGTATGAATAGTTGACCATCTTTTCTGTGCTCTCTTGTTCTTCCTTATATGTCAGTTCTTCACTGATCAAATGTGCAAGGACGAGTCCACATTCTTCGCATATGAGATCACTCGTGTCTTCGAAAAATACAACGTTACTCCGTTTACATTGAGGACAGTCGTCTGTCTTTCTTTCTATCGGTGTATTGACGTTCTGATTTTCAACTTTACTCAGATAGTCCATGAATATATCCTTTCGTTGAAGACCTTGTGTCTCTTTGCAATTAAAGACATTATCTATTGTCGTCACGGTCGACGCGTCCTCGACGTGTCGATTCATATAAGGCATGCATTTGATAATATAGTCTGACATCTCCTTCTCATATACACCTCTATTGGTTGGGTCACTGTCGATTAACTCTTTCCATTTGTCAATCTTATTATTGTATCTACTTAAAAAGTTACCCTCCATATAAAACAATGTTCACTAATCTTTTAAACCGTGTTATAGTTTGGGTGTATGGTGTTTACAAGTATGTCGTCACTCCATTCGATTATCATATCGAGCATATAAGTCTCGAATATACGGTAGATACAAACAAAGAATATGAAGTTCGCGATAGTTTTTGGAAACACGAATCAAAATATTGGGACAAGTCAACCACCGAAGTGTATTCGGATCTCACGTACAAATATTATATGGACACGTCAATTCCAGAGAATATCACAAAGACCATACTTCGAATAAAATATTGGTATAACGGTGTATTATACAAACTCATATCGGAAAACATGAAGTTTTGTCTACCTGAAGATCTCGCGACGGGTGGGTTTACATTTAGTATCCCTTTGGGTGAAGCCTGGTTGGTTGATCATGATGATAAACCAGTTCGAGACATCACCAAAAAGGTGAAGCGATACGCTGGACCTAAGAATGATTTCCATGGTGAAAAGGTGAGAATATGTGATATGTTATATTACGACGAAGAGACGCTTGAAAAGGAATATCCGACGATTCGTTTAACAAATGCGTTTGGTATGACAAAGACAGTGAGTACGCTACATGGTTTTACAACTGATCTTCGTTTACCTTAGTTGCGAGGTAGAATCGAAGCTCACCGAGATCGGCGACATTGTATTTCAAAATCAAAAAGCGATTCGCTTCTTCTTGAAGAAGTTGCACGGACGCACACATGCTCGTAGCCTTCGTGAAAATATTCAGATACTTCAATGAATAGAGCCCAGAAATAGACGGACTCTCTTCATTGCATTCAATCTCAGTTTCTTGATTCGCAAAGTCACCGTCACATCGAAGTTTGAGTTTTGTACCGGCACGGGTAATCTCAATATCACTTCCGATGTTTGCCATGTCTCGACACAGACGTTGTAAATCCATTGATGGTAAGGTTGTGATGGTCGTCATTTCAATGTGCGGTACTTCGATTTGATTTTCATTGATGTCAAGAAGCTTCAGTTCAAAGCTCGTGCTCGTCTTCTTAGCCTCACTCACGATTTCAATATTCATAAATTCTTTTGACTCGATGCTAATCTTCAAAACATCGTTATTGGTGATAGACTTTAACAGTTTGAATGTGTTTGATATATTGATTCCCGCGATGACTTCGTGTTCACACACATACTCTTCAAAGTTTTCAGCTGGAAGAAACATATCGACGAGTGAGGTTCTCGCCGTGTCGAGGGTGACGATATACATTCCACTTGGTTTGAAATAGATGTTCAAATCATTCAACACATCTTTCAGGACCTCAAAGGTTGACTTAAACGCCGATGCCTGGATCGTTACCAATCTCATATCTGTAGATCTATTTACTCACTTCTTTATGTTGCTATACGCGTCAGATACGCTCACGGTGATCCTTTGTTCAAGCTCCTTCGTCATAGCTGGTTGAAGTGAACATCCATAGTTATCTATGTTGAAAATATCACCGTCGTCATCGTCACCGTTAATAGATGTCACAGAGCACGCGGATCCAAAACCACACCCAGAAAAATCATCCGACGGAAGCAGTGATTCTAACCACGCCTTAATTTCGTTACCGACAAGAATTTTTCCATTTTGTGTCAGCAGGGTGGGTACACGTGTGATCGCACTCGCATATTGTTTGGGTATCCCCTGAGTGTTAATATTATGTAATTTTACCATCTGTTTAAAATTACTATTCCTCTGAATGTAATCGATGATGTCAATACTGTGTGCACATCTCGGACTGTAAACAAGTAGTGACATTTATATCTACTGGTTTATTTTCTCAATTTAAATTAACGCATGATGAATGTCTTGGCCATCGCCCTATTATTGACTGTCCTTCTCATGACAGTCAGACGCGAATCGTACACTGAAATTTTTGGTTTCTCAGGATGGAGCAATCCGATTGACGGTGTCGTGCTCGACGGTCCAGTCGAGAATCTTTCGAAGTACCGCATGGTTGAGACGAAAATTGACAACGATACGATGGAGCGCCTCGTTCTTGCGACAAATAAAGCAATCAAGGAAAAGACCGGTGTGTGTAATTACATCATCGAGACGACGTCCATCAAAAAGTACGTGAGCTTACTCGATGATAGTGAATTTTATCGCACGATGTTCATGGCTGTGAAGAACCACGGGTTCGCGTTCGGTTTCGCCGTCACGGTCGACGCTGAGATTAAGGGTGGTGTCGTGAAGGTCAAATCTTTGCGAACACAACCGATCGACGTGGACATTCCAAATGATATCGTTCCATTCACCGATGGTGAAGCTGGACAAGATTTCGTCGATTACAAACTCGTTAAGGAAAAAGCCGTCCCAACCACGAGTGAGTTACAAATGGCTAAAAATAAATTCCGTTAATTGTAATGATCAACATCAATGATGTCCAAAAGATCGAAAATAACCGACGTCAGATAAAGAAGGAAATATACACCAAAATATTTGAACAGTTTTCGAGAAAAATCAAACAAACCGCTGAGTTTGGACAGAAACAGGTTTTTCTCAGAGTTCCAAGTGTCGTCATCGGGTATCCTTCTTTTGATCGCGAACTCGCCGCCAAATATCTCAAGCGACAGCTCGAGAATGGTGGCTTCATCGCACGGTTAGTTTCCGAAATTGACATATACGTCACGTGGGATGTCAAAGTCACCAAGGAGGAGAAAACAAAGGATACAGTGGATACTGAGATTGAGTTTCCAAGTTTTGTTAACCTCAGAAAGGTTGCCAATCAGTACAGGAAATAGTGCGTGGTAATCATAGTATTAAAAAAACCACCTAATCATAAATGGACAATTTAAACGTACTCGTCGAAGCGAAGAAAGAGTACATCGGACAATTGTGTCATCTCATGACCCCAGTTATGATTCAGGTGTTTCAGGACATGTACGACGAAGCCACGAAGCTTTCTAAGGGTCGTCAAGTCTTAATCATGTTTCAGAAGCTTCTCAAGGAAGTACCGAATTGGTCGAATGCCATGTCAAAGCAACATTCTGACAACATCGCACAAAGGTGCGCGTGGTTCAGTGATCTCTTGGCCGCCGTGTTCGTCGCGTGTACAAAGATTCTCTCGTCGGTTCGACTCAATGCTGATAATAAGAAGATCAGTCTCAAGCTTCCGACGAATGAAGTCTTTATTCAAACTGTGTACAATAACGCTGCGAAGAACATTTACAAGGATCCGTACGTCTTCCATGAAGAACAATCTGAATACACGCGTGACGCACAATTGACTACGCGTTTCTGTCTATGCATTGAAGAGTCTGTCAAGGAACTCATTCCCGTGCAACAAATCCTCCAGACGTACATGTCTCAAGAGAGCAAGGATATTAACATTGGTGACACTGAAGAACCAGAAGATCCAGAAGTGTTTGATCATGAAGAACCATTCACAGAACCCGAAGAACCGACTACTGAACCTGAACCCGAACCCGAAGCATACGCTGAACCACAACCCATAGATGACATTCCACCGGTCGAGGATTTGGCGAAACCCATGGGATCACCCCTCGATAACGAATTTAAGACGATTAATACCGTGAAGGTTGCGGAACCTCCAGGACCCGTCGAAGAAGAAGAAGACAATGGTCTCTTTTTCAGTGATGCTCCAGAACACAGAACAAAAAAAGTTGGTTATAATTAAATGGAACTCTCCGAATATCTCAGAGACCCAGTGTGGGCGGCGATCATTGGTGCAATCATCACCGCTATATATATTCACGCAAAGGCGCAACTCAACAATCAAGGTAAGCTTCAACTCAGTGCGTACACTAAACCAGCCACACTCAACGCGATCCTTGTTTATTTTATCGTTTCAAACGGCATAGGTCAGCGTGAGTCGATTTCCACGGAACCTTTTTAGACTTAAAGATTTTGAGGGTATACTAATAAAATGGCGTCTGTTTCCGCGTTCAATGATATGATGACTCAATTTCTTGTGGAATTGCACAAGACTTTCCCACAGGAGAAAGGCATTAAAAAGTTTATGACTCAATTCGAGCTCTTGAAGGATACGAATCCGCGAATGGCGGTCGATACATTCATGTCTGGCATTACCCCGTATGTCGATAAGATTTCTCAAAAGGATGACTCGTTCATCATGCAAGATTTACCCAACATTGAGTATTTGTCTGAATTGAACTTCAAGGACCACTGGAACGCAACGCTTTCCACGAACACGAAGGATGCCATCTGGCAATATCTCCAGACGATGTACATGCTCGGTACGACGATCACGGCTATTCCGGCCGACACATTGGCTATGATTGAGAATATTGCGAAGGACTGTGCTGACAAGATGGGTACGGATGGCACCGGACTCGACGAAGCCGCACTCATGAAGACCATGAACAGTATGTTTGGTAACCTTTTGAAAAAATAACCTCATTCTATATAAATGAAAGCGTGGTTTGACGATCCTAAACAGCTCATCAAGACAGATCAGATTTTTCAGTTCTGGCCGAACAATAAACAATCACCAGAGGAACGCGTAAACGCCGCTTCCAGATTCGTCATCTATGTCGCATGCATTCTTTATCTGATTCGCCGAGACGTTCGAATCTTTGTACTGGCGGCGACGATTCTCGGCGTTCTTCTTGTCATGTACAAGGCGAAGATGATTAAAGAGACATATGGTCGTGCGACGTTTGGTGGTCCGAGTTGTCAAATGCCGTCGATCGACAACCCGATGGCTAATGTGCTCTTGACGGACATTAGCGATAACCCAAACAGACCACCGGCGTGTGATTACGATTCAGTTCGACCCATCGTTCGTAGCTTTGTCGATGATCGCATTCCGTACGACGCGGGACGATCTCGGTCACCGTTACCGATGTATCAAAAGAATGCATCTGCTCGACAATTTGTCAGTGGACCGGTGACGTCGATTCCAGGTGACCAGATGGCGTTTGCTCAGTGGTGTTACGGTGACAAAAACCGTTCAATGTGTAGAAGTGATACAGGGGTATGTGACCCCAATGCGAGAGGTGCTCAGCTCGACGCTTTCTCGGGATTAGATTTCAGCGGAGACAGACGATAAATATTCTTATCTAATAGTAAATGGCATATCAGCTCCAACCTGGCTTGTCGCTCGTTGAAAATCCTGCAATCCCGACAAATCGTGCGACGGATGACGTTTTTGTATACCCTCAACCGAGTACGTTGAACTTTGGTTCGAGGCCGCAAACCATGTTGTATGGTACGGCTCCATACATGGCTGGTAAGGGGTCTCCAGCCCAGTACATCGATACGAGCGATCAGCTCAGACCGCAATCGACGTCTCAGTTCAATAAATTATTGGTCAAGACACACGAGCGAAACTTCTTTCCGCTTCAAAATATCAAGTGCAAGTTACCTCTGCAAACCATGACGTATGAACCAGCCAGCACACGTGCCGAGCTTCAGAACGGACTGTTTAATCAAAGATATCACAATAAAAATATTAGCAAGAAGTAAGAATGGCTGATCCTATTTCAGTATTGGCGGTAGCTGGTTTGGTGTACATGGGTAGGTCTCTCAGTCGGGAAACACAACCTCCAGAACTGGGTCCTCGTCTCGTGACCGAGCCACAAGAACCATTATTATCTGATGAAGTTCCGGAATTTCGTGAAACTCGTTTCGACCTTCCCGTGTCCGTGACTCCTAAGAACGAAACCCCGTCTTTTGCCGTCATCGCTCCGCAACAACGAAGTGGTGGCCAAGAGATATTGAGTATGCGAAATCGCATGTATGATCAGGGGCGCATGAATAACTTGTCTCCAATTGAAAAGCAAATGGTCGGCCCGGGTGTTGGCGTCGGTCCAAACGTTCCGGCGTATGGTGGTTACCAACAACTTCTCCGTGTCAACCCAGTCAATGTCGGTTCGTACCGTCTTACTACCTTACCGGGTCGTTCGGGTCCGGCACATGACACGAGCGGTGGTCGTCACGGTCTCATTGGTGAAATGACACATAATATGCCAGAAAAGACGGCGTTCCTTCCAGCACGCCGTCCGGAAATGCCGGGACGTGCTCAAGGCATGACGGGTGTGACTGTTCGTCAAGAACATGAACGCACCAAGCGAACAACCAACCGTTCTGAAACTGGTTTACGTACGGACGGTCTCGAAAATGCACCGGCAAAGCGTTTCATATCCATGGGTACCATGGCACAAGATCCTACACGTAATAAGTCGGATTCCAATGAATTCCAATACGGCTACAACAATCAACCGGTTCCGGGTATTCACAGTTTCCACGGTGGGTACACGGGTGCTCCGGGTACTATGATCGCGACGGAACGTGGCGATAAGGGATACACGACCGAACAACTTCAAAAGTATGGCTTCAGACCCGACGATCGTCGCGGTAAAGCGAACAGACCTGCGAATGCTGGTCGTATGAACGTCAGAGAGACGGCTATTAAACAAAGTGGTCTTCTTTCGAGTGTTCGCGCCGACACGACGAGAATCGATGGTCGCATCAACGCCGCGAACGGTGCTTGGACGCAACAATACACGAACGACAAATACTACAACTTCAACCCGTACAAGGGTAACGAAAACCCGAACGCTCGATGCAGCGAACTCGACGTGGCCAAGAATCAACTCACAAATAACCCATTGGCTCAGCGATTATACTAGAATTATTTAAATCATCAGAGTAAAACACTCATTAAAATATTGTGCATATATTTTAATGAAGGTCTACACCCTCGATATAGATTCAGGTGAACGCGACACCGCGGTTTACCCGAATCCGAGTGCGTACACTGTGTATCTAAAGACACCGGTATATAACGTGTCTAATATTGAAGTCGTATCAGTGAGAGTTCCGACACCTCGTGTCATTAATGCGTATAATAATACGTTCACAGTCCAAGATAGTAGTGGTTCGTACGATATTCATATAAACCCACTCGATAGTAACATCTCGAATACGAGTCAGTTTTCGACATACGTGACGACGCTCATCTCGAATGCTGGATGTGATACGATCGATTCTGTACAACACACACAAGGACGGTTTATCTTTTCAAATACGAATGCATCTCACAACTTTTCACTTAACTTTTATAGTGGTACGAATGGTTGGACATCTAATAATATATCGTACACAACACCCAATCAGCTTTTTGGGTTTCCGGCGATTGATGCGACATCGACGAATAGTGTTCTCGTGAGTGGTGAATCCGATCTCGTCCACCCACCGAAAACATTCGTTCTTAAGATATCGAGTGGTTCGAGTGGATTTCATCAAGACATTTATACAGTTTCTCCGTTTTATACGGGTGTTTTCATGAATAATGAAACGGATATAAATGCTAAACCATATATGTTATTCAAGAGTCAAGATGATATGTTTAGGTATGAATACAATACGGGTGCACAAAAAGAGATCAACAGCCTAACATTCGAATGGTATCACAAAGAGAACAATAAACTCATTCCAATTGATTTCAAAAACAGGGATCATGCGATTAAATTGACATTACACGGCAATAAGGACAAACTCGAAAGTTTACCAAAGGTTGATCGAAAAACGGATTTACCGCCACCAATAAGTATTCCAGAACTAGAGAATCCTTATAGATGGAAAGAGTATGCTTCTATTGCATTGATTATTTTTGTTGGTTTGATAGCATTAATGCTCACGAAACGTAAACCTAGAATTCCACTTACGCCCGAGTAACCGCGTAGACCGGTTGGAGTGGCTTGGTAACACGAGACGACATTTGGGACATCACGAGGTAAACCGTGACAGACAAGAGCGTCGTGAAAAGAGCGGTCAATGCGTAGTGCATACCACCGTTGCGTTGGACTTGAACGATTTGGTTAATCAAGAATCGAACAAGGTCCATCCACGCAAGAGCGGCGGCGAAGCTGAAGCCCGCGACGACCGCGTTGAGGGATTGCGTTTCAAGTTCCTGAGTGACCAAGGTGACAGCGTCAATCGCTTGCTTCATTGTATATTATAGTATACTTGTAGAAATTATTCTGGAAGTAGCTCTTCTTCGACTGCGAATTTTTTAAACTTTGACTTTTTATAACCTCTCGTCCTGGATGAATCGCTATCGCTTTCACTGTCGGAGTCTGAGTCAGAGCCACTATCATCATTTACGATGAGTTTAAATTCATTCGTCGTCCATCCCTCCACAGTGCTCATTACTATTAATAGCATTTTTTAAGAGCTCTTCTACCGGGCTCTGAGGAATCCATGCATCCCAAGCATCGTACGCATCGTTTATAGCCAAAAAGGATGGATCGTCTCCTGAATATCGTACGAACTCGATACTATCATCATCAATGACCACGAGATCATCCTCGTTGTCATCGTCTCCATCTTCTTCATATATCTCCGGGAAGTGACTTCCAATGTGGTGTCCGACGGTGCGCATGGCACAGTACTTCGCCGAGTATTCAAAATCTTTACTGATCACGGTGTCTCGACCACACGCTTTCGCGTATTCACACGAAAGCACAATGGCTTTCTCAACGACTGGTATCACGATATCTATGAGAGCTTTCAAATGGTTATCATTTCCAGAATCGCTTAAATCAAAACCAGTCTTCATCATTTATAAGTTGTCACTAAAAATAGTTTGCGCAGTTCCATCCACAATCCTAAGAATGTTATAACTTAGGGCGTAGACACGTAATTCCCTGTCGTGTGTGATGCTTGGTGTGAGATTCAATTTGAGTGTCTGATTCTTCACGATTGAAAAGTTTCGCTGACCCGTCGGATAATGTTTTTCGGGTTCAAATCCAAAGTTATAGGAATAGAATCGGCGAATGAGCGGCGTCTTAGAGTGATGAATGCCCGGTTGGATGGCTTTCAAAAACATAAACTTTCCAGTTTCTTTGGATATGATTCGTTCATCGTCGAGTGTTAATTCGAGAGATACTAGATTTTCATAAAAGTACAAACGATCGTCGACAGCAATGAATATGTTATCGTAATCGAATGGTGTGACAAAGTCGCCAAACTGTCGTTTGTTTTCACGTTGTATGACAAAGAAGAGTTCCTTGACGGGATTAACAAAGGTGAGTTTCACTGTGTTTTCTGTCACGTTTTTAGGTATTCTGAATGTATTGTTTTGAATTTGGGTAATGACAAAGTCACGACGCGTGTGTTGAATTTTAAGACGCTCGGCGCTTTCGAGAAATACAACTTCGAGATTGAGATTAAACTTCAGAATTCGATTTTCAAAGTACGATCGTTTCAATTGATCATATACACGAACGTGACCAGCACTCAACCCAGTTCCATCATTCGATTTCGCACCACCCGCGACGCGCGATCCGTCACCGGATATCGCGACCGACCAACCAAGTTCATCTCCCAGTGCTTCGGCATCTAAATCGAAGCCGAGTTGTGTCCATTGACCGAGGCCGTATTGGTATACACGGACGTGACCGGCATTTGTTCCGGTTCCATCGTTAAGGTTTGCACCAACGACAAGGATATCTCCACTATCAGAAAGCGCTACGGATACACCACTTTGATCACCGATCGCCTCACCGTCGATATCTCCACCAATTTGAACCCATGTATTTTGTATGTACTCGAACACACGCGCGTGACCAGCATTTCCATTATTTTTCGGAGCACCAACGGCGAGTCGCTTTCCATCCGCAGAGAAACTCGTTGAGTAGCCAAATTCATCATTGGGATATTCACTGTTGATGTAATCTCCGAGCGCTAACCACTCATCGGTACCCGCGTTATAATACAACACTCGAACGTAGCTCGTGCCGTCCGGGTTATTCGCACCACCCGCGACGCGTAGACCGTCGCCAGATATGGCGACACTGTAACCGAGGGCATCCCCGGGTGTCTGTCCGAGCTCTTGTCGCTTAAAATTCCACACATAGGATTCGTATTTGTAGATGTGAAACACACCCTGCGACGAAAACCACCCCCGACCACCGATCACGATTGTGTTACCGTCGTCGGATAATTGAACCGAGCTCCCAAAGTTTAGGTTTGCACTCACTTGTGCGGCTGGGTTTATGATTTGACCCGTTCCCCACGTCGTTCCATTCCAACGATAAATCTTCACTTGTCCGAGATTCGATAAGCCACCACCACCTTCAACATCTTCGTTATGATCAGGTGCACCCACCGCGAGAACGGTGCCATCCGCCGAGAGAGAAATGGATTGACCAAAGAAATCAAATGCGGCGCTACCATCGATGTCTGCACCCATCTGAATCCAGGACTGATTCGCGAGCTTGTACACTCGGACGTGACCAGCATCATTCGGAACGGCGTCGTTATTCGGTGCACCGATGGCGACCACCGTTCCATCGCGAGACATGGCCACAGAAAACCCAGACTCGTCCCCAGCAGCTTCACCATCGATATCTTTACCGATTTGAAAGTAATTATCCACTAAATACCCGATACCGCCACCACTCCGCGCTGTGTAGGATGTCACGTTATTCACCGTCACCGTGGTGTTATCGACAAGAAGATCTTCGATATTTCGAAGTTTTACTTCAATCTCAACCTCGTGACGATCGAGTGCACACAATGGTATCGCGAGTTCTGGGTGCTTATAAAAGTAAAATGGTACATCGACAAAATACTTTGTTCGTGATGTCGCCGGACCGAGATATCCAAGAATTGAGGGATGTGCCACGCGCACCGATGATTGACGATTTGGATACTTTCCAATGAGATTGGACAATGCGGTTTGATTTGTCTGTGTGTAATTATGTTCCGAATATATCTGTAAATAGTCGGATGGAATGCGTTGTATGATTTTTCCGCCGATGATGAGATCAACGTACTCTATCATCGCATGAGCGATAGACTCGATGTACCCAATCCCAGTGCTCGGTGCGTTTGGTATGAGGTCAAGCTCAATTTCAAAACTTATCGTCTTTATGAGATCACCCATGTCGGCTGGAATCTTAGCACGTAACGTCGTTCCAAATTCCGGAACACCATCGAAATCAAGTCTCGTGAATGTCTTCGAAAAGTTTGTATGTCTGGAAAATCGTTTCGTGAAATACGAAAACTGTGGCTGAACCGTAAAGAACCTGTCCTGTGGTCCAGTCGTCTCGAGCTGAAGTCTACCAGCCATTACTACTATAAAGGGTTAAAATTTTAAACCAGCTAACCCACTTTGTATGCGAAGAACATTGTAGTTTTTAGCGTAGACACGCACGGTGTTTGTTCCATGCGTCGTTGAATCGAGTTTTATCGTGAAGAGTTTGTGAATGATGCGACTCATGTTCACTTGACCAGTTGGATATTCTACTTGTGGGTTTTCTGAAAATGAATACACACCGAAAATTGGATTGACACTCGTGACACCCAAGACGGTCGGTGAGTTCGTGTGATGTGTCAATGGTTGTTGATATGTGATAAATTTGTGATCGGCGTTGAACACTTGATTATTATTAAACTTGAGTTCGACATTGTCAATCTTTTCAAAATTCAAAGGGAGATTGTTGCTTGTGTAATAGTCATTTTGAGCCACAAAATACATCTCTTTGACTGGATGTTGGAACTTTAATATGACCGACTTTGTGCTCATACCGTAAGGCATTGTGAATTGAGACATCTGTAACTGTGTGATGACGTATTCAACAGGTCTCGACATCAGATAGTTTCTTTCATCATCACCTATGAAAGCAAATTCAGTATCCAAGGATATGTTTCGGATCGCAGCCACAGCGTTGGATGGAACGATGTTATTCTTCGTGTCCCGAACGATTTTATTCAGGGGCGCGAGTTTCACACGAACTTCGACAAGTTGTTTCGTCAGAGCACATATCGGAATGGAGAGGTTTGGAAATCGATAAAAGAAAAATGGGAGATCGATGAAAAAGGTATAGTCACCGCGATATCCGAGATAGTTTCCGTGACTATTCAAGAAATAAAGCGTCTGTGCCACGTCGTCATCGTTGTTATGTAATTGTTGATGCATGAAGATGTATTCACCTGTGATGCGTTCAATAGTCTGACCACCTATCAAGAGCTCGGCATATTCGATGAGTTCCGTGCACACAGATGGCACGTAAACCACGTTATTGATCGCGTTACTCTCATCTGGAGTTGGATCGCTGAGTGTTATTTTCAAAGACAAATTCTTGACGAGATCACCTTTATTTTTCGGAATGCGACACTCGATTATCTCATTAAAGTTAATTGTACCGTCGAATGGACTTTCAATTTGTTCGAGTGCGAATTTTGTGTGTCGTCTGAAGACTGTTAAAAAATATGAAAACTGGGGTTCCCCAGTGAGCCACTGATCCTGTACACCAGTGATAGCAAGTCTCACACGTCCAGACATATCTACTGTATGTGAGTAAAATTTTGCGAAATAAAAGGGCTCACTACAGTAGAATGAATCTTCAATTGAAGAAATTCAAACCCGAGACAATGGGGGATGATCGGGTGTGTGTATTCATCGGTAAGCGTAACACAGGGAAATCGACACTGGTGAAAGATATCATGTATCACAAAAAACATTTACCGGCTGGCATTGTTTTGTCTGGTACAGAAGAAGGAAACCACTTCTATTCAGAGTTTATACCCGATCTATTCGTATACGGTGACTATGACCGCGATGCGATCGAACGTGTCATGGCGAGACAACGAAAACTCATTGGGTCTGGAAAGACGGAGTGTGGTGCGTTCATGTTGTTGGATGACTGCATGTACGACTCAAAATTTCTCAAAGATACATGCATTCGTCAATGTTTCATGAACGGGCGTCACTGGAAGATCTTCTTCATGCTGACGATGCAGTACGTCATGGATCTTCCACCCGCATTACGTGCAAACGTCGATTATGTATTTGTTTTGCGAGAGAATATCATACAGAACCGTGAAAAGCTTTATAAATCGTTCTTTGGTATTTTTCCAAGCTTTGATATGTTTTGCAAGGTTATGGATGCATGCACAGAAAACTACGAATGTCTTGTATTAGATAATACTGTTAAATCTAATAAAATACAGGATTGTGTATATTGGTATAAGGCGGCCGTTCGTAAAAACTTCAGGGTCGGTGGTCCAAGTTTATGGCAGGCCCATAAGAAATTGTACAATCCAAAGTACCTCGAACAAAAGGAAGACGACGCCAAGAAAGCGACAAAAAAAACAGCACTCAGGGTAATCAAACAAAAGTGATAAATGCGTCACTTGTATGATTCAAAAAACTCAGGCTATATAAATGTCTGACATACGAACGATGAACTTGAATGATAAAGACGACGGGATGGTGTCTCTTGATAATCCATCGACAGCATTCGTGCAACAAAACAATCTTGAAAAAAATATGAGACAGAATAAAGACACAACGACCATGGACTCCACGCCAATTTCTGATCTCATGAGTGGCGCCATCGCCATGCCGGACCAGATGCAGGACATCATGGCTCCACCTATGATGAGCAGCGAACCACGCATGCAGAGCATGCTTGGCACTGCTCCACAAATGCAAGCACCGCAAGCGACCGAAAAGGTTGAGCCGAAGAGCAAGAATATTATGAATTTGACAGACGATCAATTGTTCGCTTTGATCGCTGGGGTGTGCGCTGCCGCCGCGGTGAGTCGACCGGTCCAGGAGAAGCTTGCGAGTACTGTTCCCAAGTTTCTAGGTGAGAATGGCTCTCGGAGTGCGATTGGATTAGCTTCGACGGGTCTCGTCGCTGCTGTCATTTTTTACATCGCGAAGACATACGTCGTCAAGCATTAATATGTCGAGACGTTCGCAGCCGAAGCAATGGGCATCGTATTATTCGCGGTTTCCCATCCCATTTGAGTGTATAACGTTTTATGAATACCCGAATAGTAGGTAATCAACGCACCCAACGCAAATGTGGACATAAATAATGCACTACCTTTTAGTGTTTTCTTTGTGTCTTTACCGTAACCCGTCACAGAATCTTGCGTCGTCTTCTTAATTCGTCCTATCGCGAATGCGATAATGAACGAAAAGACCGAGGCGATCGCCATAAACTGTTGATCCACCGCGAGCTGAGGAATATTTCCCACGATCAATCGAAGAACGTTTGGAACGACAACCGTCATCAAGACGAGACGAATGTTATAGTTCTCGATGAACAATGGGAGTTGTGTCACGAGCATGACAATGATCCACAAGGCGATGGCCTTTATGACTAATGAAACTGGAGTCTTCATATAAATATACAAAATATTATTTATCCTGGATGTACTGACCACAAAATCGCGTCTTTGATGAAATCTTTTCATAAATTCCGAGATTGATACATATTTGACGGAGCTCTACAAAGTTGTCCCAAAACTTTTCCGAATGTGAATACTCATTCACCGTCGTGTGTGCGAGTTCGTGAATGAGTACATGAAAGATCTCATTCGAGTTTTTGCCATCGAGACATATACCGATGTCTACGCCTTTGTTTGTGTTATAGCCAATGGGTCCTGAGGTTCTGTGCATTGCTGTGATCGGAATGCATCGCGTGAGCACCTTGAATTTTGGATGGTCAATCTCGTCGAGATGTTCACGCAACCGCCTGTATTTTTCCCGAACTTCACGGAGCTTTTCCGGCTCACGTGCATGTATGAATATCGCGAGATTTATGAGGATGAGCACAATCCACGCTATCATTTCTTATATACAAAGATAAATTTACTATAGAGTTGTGATATCGGATTTCCTTCCAGCGCTTCCCATGACTCTAATGTGAACCCAAAATCCTCGAGATGTGTGACTAACAAATCTTTAAACGCGATCGGTTCGGAACGTGGTCCGTCTGCGTAGAATGGTGTGTCTACGAGATGCACGAATAACTTTTCACCAAATCCTCCGTTTGGTGGATACTTTGTTTTGAAAAAGTTTCCGAGAGAATCTGTGAGTGGTGTCTTCATGATAATTTGTTCTGAGTCAGGTATGATGCCTATGAGTCGACCACCGGGTCTCATTCGCTTTCGTATTTCGCGCAGTGAATCAAAGAACAAATCACGCGTCTGAAATATATAGTGCAGTGAAAAGTTGTAACATATGATATCAAAGTACCTGTGTGGACATTGAAATATGTCACCGAGGTAAAAGTTGACGCGTATCTTCATGTTTTTCGCACGCGTCTTTGCCTCCTCGAGGGCCGATGATTCCGGATCACACATATTTATATTCGCACCACACGCTCTCCATTTTTGAAGATCTCCACCAAATCCACACCCAACGTCAAGGATTTGGTGACCTTCTTTCGTGACTGATTGAATCAATGCACGCTTCGCATCATTATGCGTTCTGCGAAGGTCTTCCATGTATCTATACTCACTCGAGTCTTTTAATTGACTTAGACGCACAAACGGCTTAAAGTTTAATACCATAGTCTATGTATAATGGCTTCGCTTGAACAAGATTACACGACGGTTCCCGGACAGCTCTTCGCATGTTTGTCTGTGATTGGTCCGGAATGCCCACAAAAGAACGACAAGTTTGGTGTGAAGATCAGAGGTGGATTCGCTACTCGAGAGGAAGCATCGAACCACGCGAAGCGACTTCAGCGTGAAGATCCGACGTTCGATATTTACGTCGTTGATATGTATAAGTGGCTTCTGATCCCACCGGACCGCGATGCGATCGAAGACGTTCATTACCAAAATGATAAACTGGAAGAAATCATGCAAGGATACAAGGAAAATCAAATCCAAGCGGCTCGAATGTTTGAAGAGCGTAAGAAGGACATGATGACCGTTCGCACTGATGGTTTGTACATCAAGCCTGGTGACGAAAACTCCAAGTTTTACACTAGACCCGACGAACCCCCGATCAGTCACCCCGCGGACGTGCTCGAACGACTCCAAAAGGAAAAGCCCGACGCACCGATGGAAGAATTGGTCAAGGAGGCCGATACAATCGTGGCGGCCGAGATTGAAGAGCGTCGAAAGTATCGCGAGGCTGCTGAGGCTGACGCCGAATCGTCCACGGATGCGGTCATCGAAGAAAAGGAAGAAGAATCAGGTGAGGAAGTATCGTCCGCGTAAAAAAATATGAGCATATGATAATATGCTCAGTGTGTTTCTTAACGTAATCACGTTAACCATCGTCGCTGCGCTATTTATTTTGTTTTTTTCCTTATACAAGAAGAGAAAAAACAAAAGTGATACTGCTCATGAAGTCGCGTTAGAATTATTGAAAGACCCACTTATTGTGAGTCGTGCCTATTTTACGGAACCAGCGACCGGTGATATTGGTAATTTTGAACCATTTTCATCATCAGGCTGGTCTGAGGATGACTGGTTGCATGGTTTTTCCCATAAAGAAGCCTAAGATAAAGGCCACGAATATGATAATATAAGCAGTCTTATCGATAGATGAAAACAAATCATTCGTCTTGTTTACATCGACCGGTTGCCACTGCTGCTGCATACCGTAATTGATCGGAGGTGGTGGAGGTATGTATGATCTGTGTTGTCGCGGGTCTTCGTCATAATAATCATTATTTAAAGATTCAATCTCGGACTTATAATCAATGGGATTTCCTATGTCCGTCTCCATATTGTTATACAAATCATCTTTTTTTTAAGCTAAATTTCCTCGGCATCAGAATCATCGACGACAAAGTCAATCAAATTTCCATGTTCGTCCATGTCATCATCGTCATCGTCATCCGAATCTTCTTCGTCTGAATCGTATTCTTCTTCTGTGTCTATATCACTGTCGAAATCTGAATCATGTTCATGGTCGGCGTAATCATCTACGACATCGTCTTCCGTGGGCTTAAACAACACCGGTTTCTTTATTTGGCGACCTGAACGAGTAGTGGAGGACATTTATACTTTAATTGATTCTATTGTTTAAGTATTTTGGATAAAGAGTGACACCTTTATTAACCGCTATATTCATTAGTTTATCTTCAAAGGCGTATCCGATTCTCTTCGCGAGATCGTGAATCGGTTCCTGGATGTCGTAATCACCCGATTCGGCATACAACGCCAAATTTTCGAGACTTTCGAGTGACTCGAGCATGTAGGTTTGGGCGACGCGAACGTCGACATTCATATATCGTTGAGCGAGGTTCAGTCTCGCTATGAAACTCATGAATGCGTCTGGATTCACACCCGAGTATTTATGCGCTTCGCGTTTAAATTCAAAAAATGGATCTTCCACGCGATCTTCTTTGAATGCGAGTTTCGAGGCGAGCACTATACTAATTCCTAGTAATATGAATGCCATTCTGTAATTACAATCTATTTTTTATTCGGATATAATGCGTTCATGGATTTTGTATTCAATGCATACACACGACCTTTCTTACGACACACTTCACAGTCTTGAAATATCTTCCCCTTTTCAATTTTGAATGATGTGTATTTATCGTGATCACCTTTGATCACTTCACAATAGTTCGATGTCGTCGTGACTATGAATTTCTGTCGTTCTTTTGAGACTTTGATGACGACGACACTCTCTCGCTTTGGAATGCACACTTGAATGTATTTTTCGACGTGTGATTTCGCTTCACTGTAATCTATCTCTTGTACATTCTTATGTGAATCTTGTTTGATATCTGGACACTGTTTAAGCGTTGACTTATCCGGATACAAACGATCTGTGATGTTCGTCGTGAGTGTGTGACGGCGTCCACAGAAATCTTTACAGAACCCATCCCGTCTATCTCTGATAGTTTCACATCGACAGAAACATTTCTGTGTAATCTTATCACCGCTTATATAGAACCAGACGTGATTCGAACCGTGTGAACGCTTTAGATTTTCACAATATTTAGACGTCGTCGAGGCGAGAAATTGATTTTTAAACCGAAACAACTTGGTGATTCTCGCATCTCCCTGACCTTCGAGATTCGCCCGAACAAACTCTTCAACGTGCACCCTAACTTCCTCGTCGTCGAGCTCATCCTTGGTTTGCACATCCGTGAACGATCCCTCCTTGATGCTACGCGTGGGACTCTCAATGTGAATAACCTCTTGTGATTGCGTTCGAACCGCGGTCATCGCTAAGACTGATACATCTGGCATTTGATCGATCGTGAGAAGTGTGCTCAACGGACCAGTTTTATATATAAATACAGGCAAATATGCGACTTGTGTGATCTTACCCGTCCCATGACAGTCCGGACACCCCTTACCTCCACATGAATCATGCTTTCCCTTCTTATGTGACCATGGCATTCGAAGTCCACTCCCTTTCGAACGACGTTGTATGTCTCCGTACACCGATGAATCAATGATCTCGTTCCAATCGATTGATTTCTTCGCCGCATACAACGCCACGAGTATATGTTCTCGCAAAGCGATCGCAGATGCCTGATCGACGACAAAACCCGGCCAATTCAAGTGCACACCCGTCTTCATGAGACTCCCCACCTTTTTAGGTGGGGACACAGAAACCAGACACTCTTTACCACCATGACGCTTCACTTTGTCACAAATGACCTTACATATGTCTTGTATCTCTTCTACACCGAGCGCTTCGGTATTTTTATAATCGATATCAACGAAAAAATTATAAGTGGGTGTCTTTTGTTCGACGACGAATAGCTTTTCGCCTTGTCGCACACACTCCACATATTTTTCATAAAACTCATTCAATCTATCAAATGGCACGGATAGGACCCCGCCGTCCATGAGCACATGTGATAGGTTGTTTCCATGAGCAAAACCCTGCTGGGAACACCAACGTTTAAACATACTTACATTCATAATGCTTTTATTTTTTAATACCGTCTTACATTTGAAATGAAGGAAAGATCAGGTAATTCAATGGACGACGATAACTCATTCTTTATCACCAACAAATCATACACCTTCATGTCTTTAATCTCTTCAATACGTTCATCGGCGCGCTCGAAGGTATACGCTCGGTTGTCAATGAGTAAATCTTTGATTTGCCTGAGAATGTACGCTTTCGATTTCATCACTACTTTATTGAAAAGGTTTTTCTATTCATGCTTGACACACACGCGTAAAATTCTGGATTCTTAATCACATTATCGATGATTAAGTTCCAACGTTTACGGTTATTGAACTCTTCGAGTGTGTCGAAGCTCATGTAGTCGTTTTCGTCAAATGTCTTTTTGATGGGTTGTTTATTTTGTTTCTTGAGTTGTGTCTTTTGCTTTTCTTCATAGAAATTCTTGATGAAAACATATTGATCATTTCTAGAATAATCAACAAAGAAGACAAACACGTTATATATGAGGTCAGTTGTTGCGTTTTCTTTGACTGTAAATTTAAAGTCGGTGTATTCTCCTTTTTTAAGAGAGACGACTCCTCGTGTTTCTTCTTCGAGCTCACGGAGAGCACAACGAAGGGGATTGAACACTTCACGTCGACGACACCCGCCTGTGACAAATATCCAATCTTTAAATCGACGATCCCTGACGGTTAAAAACCTTGGCTTTCCGTCAGCGAACGTTACCGGTATCGCTATAGCCTTGTATTTTTTCATTGCGCATTCGCAAGTTACAATGAGTGGATATGTTTATTTCTCGGGCAATTCCTCGATTTTTTTCTTCACAATCTTAACTTCCTCTTCCGACTCATCGTCTTCTTCTTCTTCGTATTCCTCGTCGTGTGTTGACAAAGATCCGAGATACTGTGCCATTTGTGCGGCATGAAGCTTCACATCATTAATCTCTCGACGCGTGTTCGAGACTTCACGATATACATACATGGAACCCAATAAGCACACCACAATGGCGACGAGCATCATCGTTTCACGATCATACGAAAACATTTAGTATTTAAATGTCCGAATCTTTTAAGCATTTATAATCGCCCCCATTTTAACCTTGTTGGAAGGTGTACACTCGTACGCAGCTTGACCAAATTGGACGGCGTTGTAGTGTGCATCTTCGCAATTCTTATCAGTGACGGCGCTCGTCGGTACTTGCTTAACATCCACAATTCTTTCCAGTGTCCTGGATTTTGGATCGTAAGTGAGCACAAAAACGATGGCTAATAAGACTATAACAGTCCAAAACATGGTATACTAATAACGATTATTTAATTCGAGTACATGAGACCACCCATACCATTTTCAATGCGGAGCACATTGTAATTGACGGCGTAAACCTTGTCCAAGGAGTTACTATCCGTGCTGACGATTCTCGCCGAATCAAGTCGGGAGAAGTTGAGAGAACCTGTGGGCTGAAGTTTAGACGTTTCGAGGCAGAAAGGATAAATGAAAAGAGACGACTTCTTGTCACCGGACGAGAACGGCACATGGTAGTAGGAAGACACCGCCGAGAAGTTCGGGGACGCAAACTTGAAGTCTGTGACATCGGTACCGTTGATTTGGAGCTTCAATTTGTTCGTGGCGGTCATCAAACCACCAGCTTGCGTGTTACTCACGAGGAACTTGATCGGGTGGTTGAAGTTGAGCTCTTGGATCTTGGCCTGAGAAGCGACAGCGCTCTGCACTTGTGTGATGAGGAGATTTTGCGGCTTCGATGCGAAGATGGAACGTTCGTCAGTGTCCAAGTAAATGTAGTTCGCGTAGCATTCCCACTTGTGGATGGCTGCCGATGGACCCCACGTGATTCGCAACTCAACGTCGTGGTATTGAAGCGAAATCAACGGGAGCGCTGATTGCCAGTTCTCACAGAAGAAGAATCGAAGCGGGTAGAATTGTTCGGCCGCACCACCTCGGTAGATGCCACCGGCGACGGACTTGGAAAGTGACGTCGCGAGGAGTTCGGGTGCGATGTGTGTTGTGAACACCGAATCTTGTTCGTCGATCAATTGACCACCAATCAAAAGTTCAACCTTGGAAATGGCAGTAGACCAATCAGCGACAGTGTTCGCTTGCGTACCGTCACCCTTGATTGGCATGAAGTACACGTAGTTGAGGAGATCACCTTTGCGTTCGAAACGAACACTGGACATGCCGTTATTCGACACATTCCCCTGAATGACTTGACGTTCCGTTGTTTGGGAAAAGTTCGTGTGGCGACGGTAATTAGAGCGGAAGAAGGACACTTCAGGTTGACCGACGAGGTGTGCATCCTGTGCACCTACGGCCACGAGCTGAGCAATTCCACCAGACATTTTATACTATATTAGCATTTTATTTTTTTAAGCTCGGACTCCAACTGCTCTATCTTGTGTATAGCTTTTTGAAGAGCACCATACATCGAGGCATATATTTGATCCGGGTTCAGGAATTTAAGATCTGAAATGCCATACTTTTCATCCATTATTTCGATTGATTTGGGCATGACTTCTTCGACCTCCTGAGCGATCCATCCGAGAACGTTTTTATCCTTTTGACTATCGCTAAAATTATCGATTCCATCTCTCCACTTGAATCGTCGGAGTGGTATCGTTTTAACAATATCGTAACATCGATCGAGATCGGCATCAACAATGTGTTCCTTGAGGCGTCTGTCTGATGTCGACGACCAACTTCCACCACCGGTTTTTGCCGCGGTTCCATTGACTTCGAGATCGAATGTTGGTGATGATGTTTTGATACCAACCCGTCCACTCGTGACGAGCGAATTCGTCGCCGTCGTGAGTTCTATGGTCTTAGATGCTGTGTTACCGGTCGTGACGACCTGTTGGAGTGTGTATGCTGGGGTTATGGAGACAGTTCCGAGTGTAATTTTTTGAGCGAGTACATTTCCACGCACGGTGAGCACGTTAGAGCCTGTATCTTGAATGACAACATTCGCACCCACATCAAGGGTGTGAATCGGTGCGGCGTTTGAAATACCAAACTTGGAGTTCACAGAACTAAAACCAACGTCGACGTTTGAAAATACGATGCTATTCGTAAAGTTACCACCGATGTTTGAGAGGAAACCAGCATCACCATAAAAGCCAGCTGCTGTGATCGCACCAGGAGTGGTCAAATTACCACCACTTGTGAAATGCATGGTCGTGACGTCGATGAGCTCCCCTTCGGGTGTGTATGCCACGATATTAGACGATGCAGTCGCCGCACGTACCGGTCGGATGAATGTCGCATTCGGACGCGTTGTGTTCACCGCCGACGTCGTCGCGTTGATAACGATGGTATCATTGTGTTGATTCGCTTGACCAGCCTTGTAACCGATGGCTACCGAATTGAGACCTTGGTTTGTTTCACCAGCTTGGTAACCGACAGCGACCGCGTTTGTTTGTTGTCCTTGATAGGCTGCGAGATAGCCCATGGCTATCGTTGTGTTGTTTTGAGACACGTAACCAGCTCGGTAACCGACAGCGATACCGTAGGGTTGTTGTGACGTTTCCCCAGCACCTTCACCAATCGACACAACAAATGGTCCTTGACGAATATTACCGTCGATGCGAACATCGCCGTTGACATACAAGGCCTTCCCTGGGAACGTTGCGGTCGTCCCTATACCGACACTTCCTGTGATGACGGTGGTTCCGTTGACTGTCGCACCCGTGGCGGTGAGACCGGTCGTCAACAACTTATTTGTACCTCCGGTGCATACGTATCCATCGGTCAAGAACTGATTCGTGGCACCCACGCGATCCAAAACGAGACCGCTTATAGCCGAATACGTCATGCGTGCGTCACCGACACGTAACGAACCGGTCATGTGTAACTGATCGGATGGTGTTGTCGTACCCAAGCCAACGAAACCACTATTTTTAATCGTCATGACTGGAGAACTCGCCGTTCTTGATGCACCGGTAGCTTTCGTATCTATCACGATTTCACCCGCTCGAAGGCGAATGCGGTCATTCGTGTTGTTTCCTTTGAAAATCAACAGTTCTGACGCTGTATTTCCCAGATCGTACACTCTGTTTTCGATGACTGTGTTCGCATACGCGTTATCACCCGTCGTACCACCAAAGTAGATGGACTTTGGACCGACGGTGCTATCATTTTGACCCACGTATACGTTACCACTCACGTTAAAGTCACCCGTCTCGTTAATTCTAAACTTTTCGGAATTGTTAATTCTAAACACGTGATTGTAGCCAGATGGTATATTATATCGTAATTCATTTGGTAATTGCGAAACGCTGAAATTCACCGTATCTGCACCCGCATTGTACAAACGAATCTTTTCACCGGCAGAATTCTTGAAATTTAATATATTGAAAGAGCCGATTTCAACGCTTCCATTTACCGCGAGGCGATTCGTATCGGGTTGTGTGCCGATACCAACATTTCCATTTATGAATGTGTTACCACCTCGCTTAACTTCGAAACGGTCGGTAATGAGATCTGGATTTTGACCATTTGATTGAACATCACGAATCACGAAACCAGCGTCGTTTGCGTTATCGTGGAAATCCAATGCGAACTTTATCGCGTCAGATGTACCTATTTGTCTCAGGTACGCCCAATCAGTTTCAGAACCACCGTGTCCGAATGAAATGTATGTGTTTGAGAAATTGTCTTGGTTTACACCCGCCACATTTAATAACGCATCACTCGCGTCGAGGTGAATGTGTCCTCGAATGCGCGCGTCACCGACCACATCGAGTTCGTATCCGGTTGTTGGTTGTGTAGTACCTATACCCAATTGACCGGCTGTCGTCATGACCATGAGTGGTGTCCCACCCGTGGTTGTCAATTCAGTGTCGGAGTGTGTACCACCCTTGTACCACGCAAAGTTTCCTTGTGTTCTAAAATATTGTGTATTCGTTTGAACACCTATACCGTAACCACTACTGAGTAAGTTTATCTTTTGACGCGTCCCATCGAGGAATGTCAGATCAGTTGCGATTTTCACATCACCGCCGACTTCTAAGTTCGCGGTTGGTTGTGTGACACCAATACCCACGAAATTCGTTGTATTTTTGTTGAGAATCGTCATGGCGGGGAGACCGTAAATGTTTTCCGTTTCATTCGATCCCAAGAGGAATTGTAAGGCGCCTCTATCTTTGTTTGGTGTCCCAATGACTTCTTCGTGACAATACGCACGAATCTTTGCGAATGCGTTTTCGCGATTCTTGTAATTTGGCATGAGTGTCATCTCCACGTTATTTAATTCCGCTTGTGTACTCGCATTCGCGCGTTTAATCTTGAGGGCCCGCGTTGAACTTCCTTGTGCGGGAGTCCCTGACACGATGGTGAGTTTTGAATCTGTATTTGTCGTACCGATACCAACGTTTGACGTGTTTAAGTTGATCGCCATGATATTCGATTCCGTGCCGTCAGTGAACGCGTTGCCAAAGTACATGAACTCTGTGTTCACTTGGATGAACGCGTTTTGACCGTTATTTGTATCTATGAATCTGAATGTCGGGTGTTCATCCTGAATACGGATATCACCATTGACATGCAATTGGCTCTGTGGGGACGCCGTATTGATACCGATGAATGCGTTGTCATCGATGACCATCGAAATACTGCCATTTTGACCCGCATTGAACTTAGAATCGCTGTGTGAACCACCTTTGAACCACGCGAAGCTTGACGGCGAACGATAATATTGTACATCTGCTTGCATCCCGATGCCATACGTGTTCCCGTATAAGTCAATCGTTTGTCTCGGCACACTTCCGAACGTGAGACGTCCATTCACGAACACGTTCCCGTCCACATCGAGTTCTTGTTGAGGCACCAACGTACCGATACCAACTTTACCATTCTTCGGAAGAAGTAAGAGGTTGACATCGTCCGTTGTAAAATTATTAGACCCCTGAATGTAAATGGATCCATACGGGCCGACGGTTTGATCGACACCCATACGCGCGGAAAGCATTCCATCCTCGGTCGTGATGTGAAATTGTGAATACTCCAAGAATGATGGATTACTCACGAGCGATGCATTTTTCGTTGCATTAATACCCATCCGCCCCGTCGATGTGATCACATTACTCGATACGAGATTTGTGAGGACTTGACCATGTGCGTGCACGAGTGGTGGGTAATGAATGCTCGGATTTATCACAAATTCCCTTTCATTAAATATATCGACAATTGGTTCGTTGTAATATTGTGGTAATTTAGGACGTCCTAAGAATGGTTCAGTCGCATTTTCATCCCACACGATGACCGAACACCCGGTAAGGTTTGATGAAGGAAATCCCGTCACATTGAGTATCTTAATGTAGCCGGGTGGTATCTGTGAAACGACATCAAATTCCACATAATCATCAGCCGTCCCATCTGTCTGAACGATTGTGTTGAGATTTCCATCATACGCATTGGACGACGCTCTATACAATGAACTTCCAGTTCCATTTGATTGACGCGATGCCGTAATAAACATTGGTCGTCCCGCGATATCGTAAATTTCAATTTCTCGGAAGTGAATGATTGTGGTGAGATTATCAGCTCTATCGACTCGAACTGTCCACGTGTGTACATCATTATGCACATCGAGACGCGCGTGTGGTGTATCAACACCTATACCAACATTCGACGTTGTGGCTATGGATGTCGTGATGTTTGAAAACTTCATAGATCGTGACGTCACATTACCGAATGGTGATTCGCTGATTTGTTGAAATGTGATATTCGACAACGTACTCGCGTCACCAAAATAGTAATCGCTTGTGAGATTACCGTACACGTGCACGTTGATGCTTTCCGACGTGCTCGGGATGATATCCTTTGATATGAGCTCGGATCTCGTGAAACCGATCGCATATTCTTCAAACCCGAGACCACTTTGATCAGGTGTTCTATATATGGCCATGGCGTTTGACTTCACACCATCTCTATCACGAATCATGTAGGAACCAAGATCGTATCCCAAATTACCTGGGTTTTGATTACCGTAGCCTATGAGTGGATTCTCAACGACTGTAATCGTGGCATAAATCAGTTCTGTCGCGCCAAGTGTGGTGACGGTGCCCTCGAATACTGTATTACCAAATACACGCGTATCACCTCTAACGACGAGCTTATAATCCCCTGTGTCATCTATATACACGTTTGAACCCACATCTAACGTGTGTATTGGTAATGTATTTGATATACCAACTTTCGACGTGGTCACGAAAGATGTGTCTACGTTGCTAAAAATTAATTTAGACGGTACGAACGTAGATGTCGATGCGATTTGACCGAAACTCAGGTTTGAGAGAAGACCACCGTCCCCCAAGTACACTGAAGCCTCAACGAACTGGGTACCTCTCTCCTTTACCTGGTGACTCTTTGTGTCGTATGACATCACAACATTTTGAGCCACGTTCGGAGTTGTCTCCTCAACCTTCCTGAGATACACATTCGTAAAAA
>Ga0222715_10000362_pt1 | contig 45403 bp, 60 predicted proteins | sample C33_9DmetaG_FD_165056 | JGI IMG/M metagenome (GOLD analysis project Ga0222715, IMG submission 165056) | Estuarine water microbial communities from San Francisco Bay, California, United States - C33_9D | ecosystem: Environmental > Aquatic > Marine > Unclassified | place: USA: California...
CACCACCATCCAATCAGATTCGCCATTAAGGGCCTTCATGACCTGCTCGTAGAACCAGCCGCCAGCGCCATTGGCTGTAGACTCGACAATAACCTCGGACCCCTCTGCCGGTACAGACTGGAGAAGACCCGACACAATCTCGCCGCTGTTTGGGTAAAACGCAGCTTCAGAAGCGTGAACAAAGCGGTTCGTCATACCTCGACCGATCTGGGTCGAGCGCGCAGTACCTATTCGGTATTGAGAGTTGAGCTTCTCAAATACCATAGTGGTGGTGGTTGATGACGCCAGTGGGGGCTTGAATATTGGATGGCTGGCATTGTCATAGAAAAACCGGACCATGCGGAAGATGGCGGTGGTGGACTCGGCAAGGTGTGAGAGCACAAAGGCGTTGGCGTTCTTTGTTTTGGTTGTCTTCCAAAAGAACCTTCCCTCGACATAGGTCGAGATTCCCATCTGACGCCCCTTAATCACAAGGGCGCGGATACGGCCTGTTTCTTTTAGCTGCTCTTCCAGCTTTTGATGTAGGATAATCTGACCACGGTTAAGCTTAAGCGGCGTCACCTCGCCATTCTTGTCGACGATCCGCAGCACGTTCTTTGCGTAGAGCGGAAAGCTAGACATAAGCTTTTTGGCAATGTCTTCAATTTCCACTGCGCATTCCCTTACTTATCTGCTTGGCCCACCAAAAAAGTTCTTCGTCGCTCATGCGGTTGCGCATACTATTAACTGCGGAACATACCAGACGTATGTTGTCCGGCGTGTATCCTTTGTTGTTGTCTATTCTGTCAATACTGACGTTTGCCCATTTATTATGGCGGCAGTGTGCCATTTTTACTTTAGATACCGCACACATGTTGTGCTGTAACTTAGCTAAAGAAATTAAATCCTCTATGGTGAGGTTGAACTCCTTGCCCCTTTTTTTCGCGTTGTAACGAGCTTGATGCATCTTTTTATACAAGAGGGCGTTTATGTTTTTGTAAAGCCATTCGTCCCCGTCGACCTTTGGAGGGCCGCAGTCTAAACAGCGGCGCGCGCGTCGGCCCGTCTTCAGGTTCTTGAAAAACTTTTCAAACGGCTTTTCTTCGCCGCACGAGGAGCATCTTGCATCCACTCAACACACCGTTACTTTGTGCGATCTATAGCCGCCAGCCAAGCCTCGACTGTCAAGCGATGCTTGACACTACATTCCATGTAGCGAGCAATCAGGTGGCTTTCCCATAAGGCCCGCTCCGGATCGATGAGCGGGTCTGGAACGTCATCTAGTGGCCGACAGTTACTCTCTAGGTTCGCCGGAGGCGGCGGCATTGGCGTTATCGACACCGCCTTGGAGCACCCCGACAACATTATCAGGAGCAGCACAGCTAAGAGCGGGAGCAGGAACTTCACGATAAATCTCGCGTATGCTCGTTCCTCGGATGGCTCCCAACCCATCGGCATAATCTCTGAGGGTCTCATAGGCTCTGGCTTGTTGTTCCAGTTCATCTTGCATCTCCTGCTGCCGTTCCGCAGCCTCTTCCAAAGCGTTCGCAAGTGCAGCATCGCATTGCCAATCCCTTATCTTGTAGCCTGCTGTTAAACTAGCAAGCAAAGCTGCGCCAGCAATGTAGGGCATAAACGGTCTAAAGATCATTGCTGTCTGCCCCTTTAATTTTACCCCACTCACGAACCCCGAAGGCCGTAGCACAAGCCGTGATAACCGCAGCCCAGCCCATCAACTCGACAGGCTCTTGTTTGAGTAAAGGAATGATGACGCCATTAACAGCGACACTGGCCGCAATACCAACGCAGGTTAGCGGCCTCCACCAAACACGAATTGCTTCACGAACTTTTCCAAACATAAAGCTACATACCACATCGCCACAAAGCCGAACACCCAAACCGAACCAGTGCAGAGAACGAAGATCGCCGCAAAGATCGGCGGTAGGATCACGCCGGATAATCACGCCACGGCAATTGCCAATGCGGACCATCTTTAAAACTGCGCCAGTCGCCACCCCACTCGACAGGAACTTCAACCTGCAGCGCAGCAGCCTTCATTGCGTCAGCAACGGGGTAGAACAGCGGCCAGTCCCAGCGGATTTTACCATCTACATATGGTACTATATCTACCGCGTGACCATCAAGATGTCGTGAGCGCATCGTTTTGGTAGCGCCCTTGAGATACAACTGCTTTTGGCGGGCCTGAGTCCGCAGCCCCTCAATGACAGTAAAGTCCACAGTGGTGATTGTGATGGCCTTCTTGACCACAGCAACAAGATCAGGATGCACGCCACGTAAGTTATTTAAAGAGCGAAGCCCAAGCCTGTAACCCATACCCAGTCCTCCGACTAACAAGTTTTCCTACAAAAACCGCAAAACAAAACAACAGTCAAGCGCGCTACCAGTCTTCCTTAAGGCTGTCGCTTTCCTCCCAAATCTTTTGAAGGGGATACTTTTCCTTCTTCCGTTTCTTTGGCTTGATCCTGCGCTGATGAAACCAGTCATCCTCAAGCGCACCGGCCATTGGACTTCGTCGTTTCACTTTTTCTTCCGCGCAGCTTTCTTAAAAGCCTTGGCTGTAGGAGCACCCTTCTCGCCAACCTTGCGCATCTTTTCGCCAGAGCCGGCCTTAATGCGCTTACGCTTTGCGTGAATGTTCGCGTACAAACCCTTCATCACCACTTCTCCCGATTCGCCCACCAAGCCGCACTCATCTTGCCCTTGGCAATGTTCTTGGCATGGCGCGCCTTAAAACTGGCGCGCTTCGTTTTCATTCTGTCACTCTCGCCAGCCTTTGGCTTGCCAGCGGTGCTGGCACCCTGCTCACCAAAACGAATCGTCTTTATCTTGTCGCCCTCTTTGGCAACCACAACGTGAGACTTCTTCGGGTGATTGGGCGTGCGCTTCGGCTTGTTGTATCCGCTAACGCCAGCCCGTTCCAGACGAGGGTCCTTTTTCACTTTTTCTTCTTGCCCTTCATCATCATGGGCTTTCCGGTTTTGGCAGCAGCCTTCTTGGCCTGAGCCATGCCCTGCTTTGTGTAAGCGTACTTTTTGTTACCAACCTTCGGCATAAGAACCCCCTAGTCTAGAGTTAAAGAAAAAAAGATGGGACCGAAACGAATTGCAAACAATCCATCGTACCACTCAATCCCGAATGTGAACACATTGCTAGATAAAGCCAGAGAGGCGTTAATGCCAAGCCAGCGAACCAAAATGCCTGTTAGCTCTTCTTTCATAAATACCCAACTACAGGATTCTGGATAAATCGCAAGAAGCAATCCGCGCGTACATTTTTATTATGCCCCGAACATGAATCGGCTATTTTTATTTTTTTTGGTTTGACTACCTAAAAGTTGGTACCCCCCTGTTTGGGATGCCCCATATGGTGTTAGGTTACGAAACTAACAGCTAGATATTGAGATAGGTCCTATATAAGCGTGGGATCGACCGCCCCTGCCTGACACCACGTCCCCCCCCTCCCCCTACCCATCATGCCGCATCCGGATCGACCGGTACTGCACCGCGCGATACGCGACCTCCGCCGCGCAAAAGAAAAGGCCTCCGCCGCAGCGAAAGCCTCTTCAAAAACCCCTGCCCCTAAAAAAACCAAGGGCATCAATGTGTTGAGCGGGGTGGTACGGCTACAACCTTGTCTAGGTTGTCGTCCTATTGCACAGTATCGTCGTCGTCATGCTCGCTCAGGTCGAGCGATGCGAGGAAGTCGCCGCCATTGATCGTTTCGATCTGCTGCTTCTCTGGTGCGAAGATGCCAGCAACCTTGCCGAGCAGCTCGAGAGCGCGGATGCGGGCTGCTGCAGGGCTTTCATCGTCAACGGCCTCCAGCTTGAAACGAGAAACAAGCCAGTCAGCATCTACAGCCAGCCGGTCCATTTGTTCACGTTTCGCAGCCTCGATCCTTTTCTTGATCTTTGGCATGGCCATCATGTTGCTGGCGGTCACTCTGGCGCTTTTCTCGCTATATCCTGCAGCGATGGCGGCGTTGGTCTGGTGTCCACCATTTGCCAAGTATTCAGCTACGAACATCTGCTGTTTTGGCGTGATGTAGTCGGGATCATTGCTTGCCATAATTCGGGTCTTTCCTTCGGCTGTAAGTTCTTTGTCCTTGTTCATCTGTCTGTCTACTCTCTCTCTAGTATATCTTTACTTTGGTCAGGTGATGGGATCGCCGCCTCTTGTGTTTTTTTCCGCCGAATTTTCGGGGCAGTTCTCACACCATTCCTCGAGGTGACCGGTCAGGCGGAAGTAGTCGCGAGGCTGATTGATTTCTGTCGGCGAATTCTTCTATCGCATCCGCCAAGGCATCAAGCACAGCAACACAGTCATCCGCCATCAGCATCTCCCACTCTTCCATGTCTTCGACGCCATGCCAAAGCGTGTCGCTAGCAACCTCTCGGATGTACCTGACTATGCTTTGTCTGGTTCTGGTCATTTGTCCTGTCTCGGCCTGTAGGGTCGCCGCTCCTGTGGTTTTTCCCGCCGACTTTTTGGGAGCAGCAGCCTTCGGGCCGCTTCCTTGATTGCTTTCGCTTCGTCCCATCGTCCCTCCAAGTCCTCCGCATCAGCCATCGGCCTCAAGTGTTCGCGGACCAGTTCTCTGTTGGAAAGCTTTCGCCAGTGCGTCATGCGAAGTAGTTCAGCGCTCCAACCCCAACCGTCAGCGCGATCCAGCCAACCCTCTCCCAAGCCGTAACCACACCAGAGCTTTTCTGCTGCACCTGCTCAAGGCTCCGCAGCCTGTCCTCATGATCGTCTATATTGTCGCGGTGCTGGCGCAACCGCTCGTCCACTCTGGTCAAGTGTTGCAGCGCCTCTGCAATCGTCTTGATCTCGTCTTCGATCCTGCCAAGTCGATGGTGGATGGCTTCTGGGGTCACGGCTGCACTCTCATGTTGATATGACTGCTCAACCATTACCATGAAGCAAACCGAAGTGCGACAGCAAAAGAAAATTTTTCGCTATCTTTCAAAAGCATAACACATGGCAAATAAGTTATCCACAGATGTGATGCATTTTGTTGCTTGACTAATCAAAACACATAACTATTTTAATGTTTGTCAAAGCGACACGGGACGGACCGCCCAAGCATAACGGTCCCACTGTCCGGTAGGATAGCGGATGCAGCCTAGCATGGCTTCATCGAAAGGAGTGGCCCGAATGGCTTGAACCACGCACTCTCGCTAATACTGGTTTCCGGCAGTGCAGAACCCACTGGGTTCCTCTCGCCGCAGCTGAGGCTGTTGCGAGATGAAATCAGCAAGGAGAATGAAAATGAGTAATTACCTAAGCACTCGCAAAAAGAATTTCACCATGACGGAATTCCGCGCAATTCCGCGCAACAGTGATGGTGACATCATCGATCTGTTCGATGCGTACCCATTCATCACAGGGATGCAACGGCTCTTGCTTACTGACGATGACTGGTCGCGCATGGATGAATACGACGAGGAAGTGCGCTGCATGATGGAGGAATTCTAGCTGATCTACCGAAACTGACCTCCCCAGAGGGTGGGGCTCCGGCTCCACCCCGAGGATGAATTCAGCAAGGAGAATAGAAATGGAACGTCCCTTTGATCACAGTGGAATGTCTGAGCCTGACGGCTTCGATGTTGACGATTTCCGGCTCGCGGATTGCGATCCGCTCCACCGGTACACCGGAGAGCTGGGTGATAGACTGATGACCATTCGCGTCTGGCTCGCCCCCGAATGGTGGACACGCGAAAACATCGAACATGCCGTCGATTGGCACATGGAGCCTGAGTATTGCCATCACAGCCACGACTGCTGCGGTCACTGGTACGGAGGCGGGGGCAAGATCATCGACACCGATCACTCGACCGACAAAAACGGAGAACGCTGCATCGCAGTCACCGTTCGCCGCGACTACAGAATGAACATCTGACTTCCCCAGAGGCTGGGGCGAAAGCTCCAGCCCGAGGATGAAATCAGCAACGGAGACACCAACATGAGTAAAACAATCGCCAACCATAGGCGCGTTTTGGACTACGACACTGACTGCGGTGACGGCTACATCGTCACTCTCCAGCGCGGCTTTGCATGGCATGACGCAGCACGCAAAGGCGAAGACCCCGAGGGCCATTCAGCCTGCCATGTTCGTCGCTTTGAAACTGTACGCGAGTTTCAGCAGTGCATAACCACCGTCGAGCGCTGCTACTGTGGCCGCTGCTCACACACTTAACCTCAGAGGGGCTTCGGCCCCACCATTTAAGGAGAGAATACTCATGGACAACTACACAGCAACAGGCATCGCTGAAGGCTTCATCGACGCAGAGAGCAATGAACAGGTGATCGAGGCGTGGCAGCACCTGCACGACACCGGTCTGGCCTACCAGCTCCAAGGGTGGTTTGGCCGCCAAGCTCAGGACCTGATCGCGCAGGGCGTGATCTCAGAATGATGACCAACACTTACTAGTCGAAACCGCCTTCGGGCGGTCTGGCGGATTGCCACCCGCCACTGATGAGACAGGCTAAAGGATAGAGGAAACTAACAATGCTCACTGACTTAATCACTTTCGCAGACAACTCAGGTAACCACGCATATGAGATCACCACCGATAAAGGTCGTTACGCGGTCCACGCCAACAACCGCACGCAAGCTGCCGCCCGCCTCAGACGAGAAGGTTTCACCGTCCACGACGTGAACATGATTGGTTAGGTCAGTCGAAACGCAGCGCAAGCTGCGTCTGGCAAGGATTTGCCGCCTTGTCACTGATGAGACAGGCAAAGGAGAATGAAATGAACCTTGATGAAATCTTTTCTGTCGTCCGGAAGCGCCCTGCGCCAAAGCGGCGAGCTTACCGCGCCACTTGGCCATGCGGATCAACGTGGGAATTCGACCGCCACGATCTGGAGGTGCCCGACTTCACTGACGGAGACCAGAACGGTGTCACTTTCTGCTTTTCATCACTGCGCGAGGCGCGAGAGGTTCTCTCCGGTCGCGGGTGCTTGGTTGAGCTTATTTAGTCGAAACGGGCTCCGGCCCGTCCGATCCGGACTGACCACCGGACGCTGATGAGACAGGTCAAATGGAGAATACCTATGTCTTTGAATTGGAATGTCGCCGACGTCGCCAACAGCGAGGCGATCTGCTTCTATGAGTTCGAGCGGGACGGAGAGCAGTGCCGCAGGCTGACGCAATCGACCGAGAACCTGATCTTCCTCACGATGGTTGTCGGCATGGGCTCGATCACCGAGGACAACTACAAAGAATTCTACAAGCGCGTCGCACTGTACGAGGGGCTGCGCGGCCCCGTACAGCTCAGGCTCAACGATGGCGGCCACTACGTCGAAGTGCCCTACACGCTTGAAGACATCCGCCAGCACATTGGACTGCGCACCAACGTCAGCGAGGAAAAGCCAGCAGCGTGGCGCAAGCGCATTCTCGAAAGCTGGGAACACGATCTACTGGTCGAACGATACCACTAAGCCGAAACGCCCTTCGGGGCGTCTGGCGGGAATTGTCCCCCGTCACTGACGAGGCAGACACCTCGGTGCAAGGATGCACCAACGATGTGATGCTTGACACATCAAAAACAATAACTATATAAGCTTCAGGAAAAGGAGAAACCCATGAAGCAAGACATGTACGAGACCGTCACCAACAAGGTGTTGGAGATGATGGAAACCCACGGCGCGGACTGGATCAACCCGTTCGCTCGCAAGGGCAAGTCACTGCGGCCCATGAACGTCGCGTCCAAGAAGGGCTATCGCGGCATCAACGTGCTGCTGCTGGGCTGGATGCCCTACACCTCACCAGTGTGGGGAACTTACAACCAGTGGAACCAGCGCGACTGCACCGTTCGCAAGGGCGAGAAGGCAACCGACATCGTGTTCTGGAACTTCGTCGAGAAGGACGATCCCAAGACAGGTGAGAAGGTCAAGATACCCTTCCTTCGCAACTACAAAGTCTTCAACGCTGAACAGGTTGAGGGTGATGTAGCTGCTGCCCTTACTGCTGATCCTGTAGAGGATAGTGAAGGCGCTGAGGAGATTGTGTCCGCTGAGGATTTTTTCCGCCGAATTCCTGCGAACGTCCGGCACAGCGATCAGGGCCGCGCCTACTACTCGCCAATGGGTGACTACATCCACATGCCGAACAAGGCCGTGTTCGAAGCCACCCCAACCTCAAGCGCGACCGAGTGCTACTACTCGACCCTCGCCCACGAGCTTACCCACTGGACTGGTGCCAAGCACCGTCTTGCCCGTCTGACCAGCGACAGCTTCGGCAGCGAGGGGTACGCCCGCGAGGAATTGGTCGCCGAGATCGGCTCTGCCCTGCTCTGCGCTCACCTTGAGATCAGCGCGTCGCCTCGCCCCGATCACGCCAAGTACCTCAACGGCTGGATGAAGAAGCTGTCCGACAGCAAGCGCGAGTTTGTCTCGGCAGCGTCTGCCGCAGCCAAGGCTGTCGACTTCATCCTCGACGCAGCCAAGGAGGAAGTTGCGGTCGCGGCCTGACCTCCCCAGAGGGCTGGTGCTCCGGCATCGGCCCCGAGGATGAGTTCAGTGAAGGAGAATGAGAATGGAAAAGGAAGGAACGGAGAGGGCCCCGACAAATTGGCCCGATCTCGAAGCCGAGCTGTCGGGCATGATCGGCGCGCACGGCTTGGAAAACATAGTCGAATTGGCAATTGCTCTTGAGCGCCACTTTTACGATGAGATCATCGTGGGAATGCTCGAAAGCCTTAAGTCTATAAAAGCCCACGAAGACGAGCTTTCAAAAACGAGCGTGGGTCTGGCTGTTCTCGCAAGGGTTGGTGCGGCTATCGATTATGCCGACGTAGGTATCGCTTACGCCAGAGATGCGGGGTACACCGCATGACAACGACGCCAGAACCACTGCGCTATCGGATCGAGACGATCCGCACGTCTGGCAACGCGCTCGACGTAATTCAAGCGATTCAAGAGGTCATAAGTTTTCGTGGCCTGCGTCCTGAGCTTGTCAGGCTGGACCACGCCCTTGATCGCGTGTCACTGATCGAGGAGGTCGGCGTAGACGGCTCAGCCTCTTACGAAATCGAGCTTTGGTAAATGTTATAAAGGACAAACAATGGCACAATCTGCAATCATTCTTTTAATAATTGGCGCGGCATTTGTCGCAACGGTTAGCCTGCTAGATAGCGCATTGCGCGCAATCAATTTTGTGAAGAGGAAGTGACATGAAACCAGACTTGGAAAGATTCGAGGACTTGTGCGAAAGGCACGGCCTACCTTCATATGACCTAGATGCAGCGATGGCTGCCGCTGAGGCTCGGCTTCAAGAGGCGCACAGGGTTCGCGATGAAATTCGTAGGATGCGCGCTCGTTTAGAGGTCTGAAGAATGGCTCGCCAGCTAACCCCAAGGGGGCTTCGGCCCCCACCACTTTAAGGAGATATGAAATGACGCCCCAAGAACGAATTATCCGCAATGCCCTCGCTGTGCCATCCAGTGAACAATTTGGCGAAGGCGGCAAAGCTGCGGTAAAAATCTATCGCGAACTTGAACCCACCGCTTCACAGTTGCTTTACGCAATCGCAGTGATGGCAAACGGATTGGCAGACCTTGAGCAAGCCGATGCCTGACTGGCCCAATTACCTAACCTCAGAGGGGCTTCGGCCCCGACCATTTAAGGAGAGATGAGATGGCACACAGACTAAACATAGGCCCGACAACACCAGCCGAATGTGGCTCCGCTGATGCTTACTACAGCGGGGGCCGAGGGTATGGATACAAGCCGCACTGCTATCGTGACAGTGGGTATGTTTCTGATTGCGATATGACAGCAGAAGAGCTGCGTGAGTATTGTAAGGCATTCTTTGCAGAAGACGATGAAAAGGATTGGGGTCGATGATTATTGGAGCAGCAAAACCACAGCAGCAAAGGCGGATCAGCTCTGATAGCGTCTGGCCTTTACGTCGAGCCGATGGCAGAACATGGGCCGAGGCCGAGCAAAAGAAAAGAGAGGAAGTGTCTGATGAGTAGCACTGTAATTGTTGGCTGCGTTGCCGTTGCCGCAGGAGCCATTGGCTTTCTTGCCGGAATTGTTTGTGGAGCCGGTCTTCTCGACGAGGTGGACATCAACTTCGACGAAGAAGACTACAACGGCTGGAGTAACAAGCAATGAAATTCGAGTTCCAACTAAATGACAAGATCGCTGACGAGATCATCCGCCAGACGCTGACCCGTGTGCAGACCTACGCCATCAGCGAGATGCAACACCCAAACGCCTACGAAGAAGATCGGGACTACTACCGCAGTCTGAGCGAGGCGCTGGATATTGTGCTGGATTATTTTGGAGAGGGTGAATGACAATCGACATCGAGAAAATCCTAGCCGACCACGCACGTTGGATTCGCGGCGACGGGGGCGCGAGGGCCAACCTTAGCGGGGCCGACCTTAGCGGGGCCGCCCTTAGCAGGGCCAACCTTTACGGGGCCGACCTGCGCTCGGCCAACCTTCACGGGGCCAACCTTCGCTCGGCCAACCTTAGCGGGGCCGACCTTCGCTGGGCCGACCTTAGCGCGTCCAACCTTCACGGGGCCGACCTTCACGGGGCCAACCTTAGCGGGGCCTACCTTCGCTGGGCCAACCTTAGCGGGGCCTACCTTCGCTGGGCCAACCTTAGCGGGGCCAACCTTCGCTGGGCCGACCTTCGCGGGGCCAGCCTTAGCGGGGCCGACCTTCGCTCGGCCAACCTTAGCAGGGCCAGCCTTAGCGAGGCCAGCCTTAGCGGGGCCAACCTTAGCGGGGCCATAGTGCGCGAAGGTCTGACGCTTGGCCGAAACATCGGCCACGCCTCTCGCGGCGACGGATACACATTCTACGCCTTCGAGAGCAGCGCGGACGAGCCGTTTATCATTGTGGGCTGTCGAGCCATGCTCCGCAGCGAATACGAGGCGCACATCGAGAAGGGATACCACGACACCGCCAAGGCCAAGGCCACCCGTGCGTGTCTGGAATATGTGTGCGGCCTTCGGGCTGATTTCGGAGACGAGAAATGAAATTCGACCTACACAGCAATCTGGCTGAACAGATCACTATCGAAAATCTAAAATGGCACTACGACGCTATTGAGGCGGACTTGTCGAAGGAGGGCTACCTCACTCACGAAGAAGACATCCGCTACAACTCAGAGCTACTCGACCACCTCGGTGCCGTGCTGGATTATTTTGGAGAGGGTGAATGATTGACGATGAAAGCCCAGCCGGATCATGGAAACAAGCAATAAGGTGGATGAAGCAAATGAAGAATGACGCGCCAGTGGCCGACAGGCCCAACGCCGAGGACTACCGCAATCGTGCAGAACGTGCCGAAGCTGAGTGCCAAGAGTTACGCGACAAGCTGCGCCGCATCCGCATTATCTTGAAGGAGTATTGATTGAAATGAGCAAGAAGCTTTCGGCACTGCGCCAACACGACCGACGTTGGGGGGCAAGCAAAGAGCGGGACAAGATAGTCCGGTGGTTGATGCAGCTTCAGGTCGGCGGCAGCACTGACGACGTACTCCGCACCGTAGCCAATTGGATTCGGTCTGAGATGCACGCCGACTACTAATAAAACACAGCAATATCAGTAGAATAGACTAGGCGCTAACGCGCCTAGTTTTTTTGCCTACTGGGCACATGTTTCGTTGCGGGGCGTTTAGTTTTTCACTATGCCAGACGGCCCTGCCTTTTTGGAGATAACCATGCAGCTTCCCTCAGACTATCAATCTTACATCCACAAGTCTCGCTACGCACGCTTCCTCGACGAGAAGGGCCGTCGTGAAAACTGGGACGAAACAATTACCCGCTTCTTCGATTTCTTTGAAGAGGAGCTGGACGAGCACCACGGGTACAAGGTGCCCTCCACACTTCGCAGCGAGTTGGCTGACGCAGTCTCCGGCCTGAAGGTCATGCCCTCCATGCGGGCACTAATGACTGCAGGTGAGGCGCTGCGGCGAGAGAACGTGGCTGGATACAATTGCAGCTATGTACCCATAGACCGACCCAAAGCCTTTGCTGAGGTCCTCTATGTCTTGATGTGTGGCACTGGCGTTGGCTTCTCTGTTGAGCGGCAAGAGATCAGCAAGCTCCCTGTTGTGCCGGAAGGCTTTGACCGCACCGCCTTCGATGTTATCGTGGGCGACAGCAAGCTGGGATGGGCTGAGGCATTCCACACCCTCATCACTTGTCTATACGCCGGAACCATACCCAACGTCGATTACAGTGCGATCAGGCCGTCAGGAGAAAGGCTTAAAACTTTCGGCGGGCGAGCCTCTGGTCCCGATCCCCTGCGCGACCTGTTTGAGTTTACGATCCGTACCTTCAGCAATGCTGCGGGCCGCAGGTTGAACAGCATTGAGGTGCATGAGATCGTCTGCAAGACAGGTGAGATCGTCGTTGTGGGCGGCGTACGTCGGTCAGCTCTGATCTCCCTCAGCAACCTGTCGGACCAGCGTATGCGTGACGCCAAGTCTGGCCAGTGGTGGTCGGACAAGCCTCACCTTGCACTCTCAAACAACTCTGTTGCCTACACCGAAACGCCAGAGGTCGGCCAGTTCATGGACGAGTGGGCCGCCCTGTATCGGTCGCGGTCTGGGGAGCGCGGCGTGTTCAACCGTGAGGGTGCCATCAATAAGATACTGCGCCTTGGTCGTCGAGATCACCGCTATGACTTTGGCCTCAACCCGTGCGGCGAAATCCTGCTTCGCCCCCGTGGGTTCTGCAACTTGACCGAGGCGGTCGTTCGAGCTCAAGACAGCGCCGCTGAGATCGCCGAGAAAGTGCGCCTCGCTTCGATCCTTGGCACATGGCAGTCCACCCTGACCCGCTTCAACTTCATCGAGCCTGAGTGGCGTCGCAATGCAGAAGAGGAGCGCCTGCTTGGCGTATCTATCACTGGTATATACGACAACTCCTTGATGCGCGGCGACAAGGGCCTCGACAAGCTGGCTACCACTCTTGAGAAGCTCAAGTCGACGGCAATCAAGGCCAACCGACTTGAGGCAAACCACATCGGGATTAACCCGTCGGTGGCGGTCACGACGATCAAGCCAAGCGGGACGGTGTCGCAGCTCGTCAACTCTCCGAGCGGCATTCACCAAGGTCACGCCCAGTATTATATCCGGCGCGTCACTGGCGACAACAAGGACCCAGTCACGGCCTTCATGTCAGACGTTGGCATCCCCAACGAGCCACACGCTGCGCAGCCGCAGGCAATGACCGTGTTTTCGTTTCCTGTGAAGCTGGGCGAGGGTACAAAGACCCGCGATCAGGTGTCTGCCATCGAACACCTAGAGCTGGTGAAGATATACAACCTTCATTGGTCTGAGCACGCCGTGTCCTGCACGATTAGCGTTAAGGAAAACGAGTGGCCGAGCGTGGGAGGATGGGTCTTCGATAATTTTGATGACATCTCTGGCTTGTCCTTCCTGCCTCACTTTGAGGGTGATAGCAGCTACACGCAGCTACCCTACGAGACCATCGGGCAGGAGCAGTACGAGGAGATGACTGCCCGTATGCCAACACAAATTGACTGGGGTGACCTTGGTTTTTACGAACGTGGCGTCGACAGTGTGACCGGCACCAGAGAGTTTGCTTGCGTCGGCAATACCTGTGAGATCATCGAGTCAACATCGCTATAAAAGCAAACAAAGGAGAAGCAGATTGCTTGTTTCGGAAATTATCACTGAGGCTGCACGCGTGTTCCGTGTCGATAGAAATCTGATTGCGGGTCGAGATCGGGGGCGCTTTCCGACCTCCATAAGGCAGGCGCTATACGTTGCCCTGCGTCGCAGGGGGGCGTCACTGTCTCGAATTGGATCGTGGATGGATCGAGATCATTCGACCGTGATCTACGGCATCAAGACCGCCGAAAAAAAGGAGACAGAAGATTTGTGGTACGCTACTCGCATTGAGCACCTTACCAACTTAGGCACGGGCAAGCCGTCGCCTCTCGACTAATGATAAGGGGGCCAGAGGCCCCCTTACTTTTATATGATCTTGAATGACTCGATTGGTATCTCGACCATCGGCTCCATGTCTTCCCAGTCCCCCCTCTTAACCGTGCCGGAGAAGATTATCTTGTGCTCTGTCGGGATGCTGACGTAACCCATTGCGTCCTGCCACTCGACAATCATGAAGGCTGGTATGCCGGTGGTCTCCGACATTGAGAGAAGGTTGCGGTACTTGTACAGGCCGAAGATGTAGGTGGGGAATTTCCCCATTGTATTTTTCCGCGACTTAAACTCGACCCAAGCCATGACCTTGTCGCCCCTGAGCAGGGCAAAGTCTATCGAGTACCTTCGCGGCAGCTTGACCACGTCGGTGGCCCACTTATCAGCTACAATACTGATTGCTTTGCGCTCAGTCTGGAGCGTCTGCTCGTTTTCGTATATCAAGTCCCACGCTTTCTCGTCCGCCACAGGTGCAGGACGTAACACTCAACTAGAGACCGCGCCCAAGGCGGATCACAATCGAGCGGTATGTCATCAATAGCTTGTCGCCTAAGCTCTTTAGTCGGCATCTCAAATATCTTAAGCGCAAGGATTCCGACCATATGGTCGCGGACCAAAGCTCGGAAATTTTCTGGGACATTCGACTCAATCCATTCCATTCGCTTTTCATGCGTACTTACCTCCGCTGCCTGCTCTGCCCACGCCACGCTCTGTAGCTTGGTGCCCTTCTTTGATCGATTAGCCATTACTGCAACAGCTCAAGAAGTGTCTTGAGCGGTATGACCGCCACGGCGTCGTGCCTGTCCGCCCTGAGTATAAGACCGGCGTTCTCACCCAGCGCCTCCAGCATCCAAGCCGGAAGCTCTTTGCGACGCTTGGCCTCGAACACCCACGGCTTGCTATCAGGAGAAAAGCTTGGCGTGATCTCAACGTCACCCTTCGCATAGCTTGTCGCGCCCGAAAGCGGCACGCGCTGTGCCTCAAGGCCGTATTCCTTTGCTTGGTTGACGATCTCTCGCTCGAACACCGCGCCCTTTGTCCGCGACATCTTACCCATTACAAGTCTCCTCGTGCTCAATGAGGAGGTCGAGGTAGTGCCGCGCCTTGCGCAGATCATCCAGACCGCCCTTGCGCCGCCACCTAGTAACGTACTTGATGACGTTGCCTTCGCAATATGGGATGCTGTTGGCCATGATGTACTCAACAGGCTGGATCACAACCTCCCTGTAGTGGCTGCCACCAACCTGCTCAGAAAAAGCTGAAGTCATTTCCATTCTCCTTTACCATCTGTCGGCATAGATCGAGCAGCTCAAGCTGCGTACCAAAGCGTTCTTCAAAGCGGGTCTTCCAAGGGTGGACGCTTACGAACTCACCTCGCATGTCACCACCTTGATGGTGGAGGTAACATAGTGGTATGGTCTTGAAGTGCGCGCCCTCTTTCGTTCGCCCGTCGATGTGGTGGAGCGACACCTGCGGGGAGTGAACGCCAAGCTGGTAGCAGGCGATACAGCCAAGCTGCCCAGCGGCATCCATCCATCGACGCTCTTCTGCTGTTGGCGTCCGGCCCTTCATGCGCTGTATGTCTTTCGCTCCATGCGCAAGTTTGCCGCCTGTGTTCTCCAGTGCTCGAAGGCAATCTCCCTAGCCTTAAGCTCCGCCTTTGCAAAGGCCATCTCTCCTCGGGCTACTCCGTGAGCAACCCGACAGCTATAGACGCTGTCACACTCATCAGCATAGCGAGACTGAGACACGGCACTCTTGTTCCCCTCAACCTCTGCCTTAACCATCATCTTTGCCACCTCTCGCTTGAGGTCGGCCTCAGTTATCGCCACGTCGATCTCGGCCTGACGCAGCATCTTTGCCACCTCGCGGATCGACTCTGCGAATTTTTCTTCCATCATATGTAACTCTCCTCTTCGACCTTCGGTCTTTCAAAAGCGACGTACTGGCGGGGTTGTTCCTTCGGCGCGTTCTTAAACTGCATTGTTCCAGCAGACCAGTACGTTCCGACCGTCCCCTCCCACTCGCCGTTGCGCTGCTTGCTGCAAAAGATAACGGAGTCAGGCTCGAACTCAATCTCTTCGGGCACCTCCTCACCTTCGAAGCGAAGGTCTGCAATCTTCTTTTCCTTGCGCTTGTTTCTCCAGATCGTGAGGACGGAGTCGGCAAGGTCAGTAATCGATCCACTGCCCTTTACATCCATCTTTCCGGTCGGGTTGTCCTCGCTCTCGCCCTTGCGCGAGTGCGTGACGAGGAACACTGTTGTTCCGGTTGTGTTCTTGAAGTCGCACAGCTCTTCCATGAATGCCTTCTGGCCGGTGTAGTCGTCATCACCTATGCCGCACTTCGACATGTTGTCGATGATGAAGACCTCGATCCCATACCTGCGGCGCGCGTACTCGAACACCTCAAGCATCCGCTTGGTCTTGGCCGTGCCGACAAGGTCGAAGAGCCAAAGCTTACCGGCGTACCAATCAATGATTGCGTTCGCGAAGTCCTCCGTCGGCAGGGCCTCCTCGATCCCGCCAGCCTGCTTCGTCAACCTAGTAAGCAAGCGCCGTGCGGGCATCTCCATCGACGCTATGCAAACGCGCTTGGACTGGATCATTGCATCAAGGCTAAACTGGCCAGCCAACTGGCTCTTGCCGTGTCCGTTGATCCCGTTCAAGATCACCAGCTCCGCATCCCTGAACCGGAACTTCCGGTCGAACCCCCTCAAGAGCGGAGCAAATCCTCTTGTGTCTTCTTCGCTGTTGAACAACTCCTTCAAGATGTCTTCGCGATATTCGGTGGCACATTTCAATTCATCGGGGTCGTATCCCTTCCCCGTCCTTCTGATTGCCGTGATGTCATCTCCTTCAAGGAGACAATCATTCAGGTCTTTCTTGGGCAAGGTGACGCGCACGCACCTATGGAAGCCGAGGCGCTCCGCGATCTCGCGGGCAGCCAGCTCACCCTCGTCGTCCATGTCCATTGCCAGCACGATAGTTTCGAAGCGGTCAAGGTTGTCGTACTCGTTCTCGATCCACTGTTGCTTTGCGCCCTTGCCTCCCCCGAAGGGGACCGACAATGCCGACACGCCCATCTGATAGGCAGCCATTGCGTCGAACTCGCCCTCGACTATCCATACCTCGCGGGCGTTTGCGTCAACCACCTGCCACCCAAACAAGGTTGGCATTTGTCCAGCAGACGTTGGACCCTGCTTCTTCTTGTCGTTGATGTCGCGGAACTTGATCATCCGCGTTTCACCCTGCGGGTCTATAAAAGGGAATAGGATGCGGTCACCATCAGCAGCAATGCGGAAAGCCTTTGCTGTATCCGCAGTGATCCCGCGCTCTTCGGACAGGTAGCGCTCAACCGGCGTGGCCTCCACCTTGCGCAGGCCCTCTGGCTTTAGCGGCGCTTTGTATTCCTTTGTCGGGGCCACGAACTTCGGGCGCTCCACACCAAGCCAATCTCGGGCCTCGTCTATGGCGGCGGCTAAGCTTATCCCTTTGACCGCCGACCACAGGTCCAGCAAGTCACCGCCGCTTTCACCAGACGCAAAGTCAGACCACACACCAGCCTTTGCCCCAGACAAATGCACGCGCAGAGACTGGCCCTTCTCTCCGCCTGTCCCGCCTACACAGTATTCTGATCCCTGTATCACGCCAGCCGGTAGCAGGTACCTAAGAGCGGCGAGCAGCGAGTCGTTCAGACGCGCTGAAATATCCGACACGTTCATTCATGGCCTCCATTGCCAGCGTATTGTTTTGCTTCCGCAGCAAGTCGAGACAAGGACGAGCTTCTTGCGCGCTCCTGCTTCTTGATCTCCTGCTGCTTGGCGTTAAGCATTCCCTTTGATGCGTTGAACCAGTTCCTCTTCCGAGCGTCAGGCTGTCCCTGCCACCACGCATCGAGTGAGAAAAGCTCTGAACGAAGGTCGGGAATGGCGCTGTAGACTTTCTTCCACTCGCCATAGTGCTTGGCACTCAGTCGGATGACGGCCCCCTCAAACTCATAATCACCACTATTCTTTTCTTCTTTCCCTTCTTTTCTTTCTTTCCTTTCTTCTTGTGTGGTCCTCGAATGGTCCTCGGATGGTCCTTGAATGGTCCCATTGACGGTCCCATTGATGGTCCCCTCGGTCTGATATTCGTCGTAATTACAGATCGTTATCAGGTTTCCGGATGGTCCCGTTTTTTGCGAGATCATGGAATATTTTTCGAGGCGATTTAGAAAACGCTTCACGCGCTTCCTGTCCCACTGCCACATGTTGGCAAGGGTTCGCTCCGCCGTATGGAGTTGGCCGCGACCAACCTCCACGACATCACCCTTACCGCACCTGCGGACCATTGGCTTCCAAGCAGCCGTCTCTAGTAGGTGTACCCAAGCCTCTCGTTCTGATGCAGGCTCGTAACTAAATGCGTCGCAATCACGCCAGCCGCGATGCAGGCGAATCCACCCACTCATTGCGCGGCTCTCCATTTTTTCAGTTCCATATACGCTCCGTTTCTCTACAAGGTTCGCCCAGTTAGACGGCAGGCCACGCGAGAAAGGAGAAACCACGCGAGGGCGAACATGGCTTTTCGCTCCGTCGAGCTAGCCGTCCATGACCGCACATAAGGCAGCCAAAAAAAAGTTCAACCCCTTACGGGAGCTACATCACGTTTTTCGGATTTACCTTATGTGTGATGCAGAACTACCACAGGTAAAACAAATGCAGATATTTTTGCATGATAAGCTTGAATAACCAAAATTCATTGCTACGTAAGTCTGGTCAATTGGAGAAGACAATATGGATGACACTAAACAATCACTACAGCACATCTGGAACACCCTCTCTTCGGTCAACGTGAACGACAACGTCGAGCGGAAAAACGGCTTTGCGTACTTGTCGTGGGCGTGGGCATGGGGAACGCTGATGCAGCACTTCCCCGAAAGTAAGTTTTCATTCGACCACTTTGAGGATGGCGGTGAGTGTTTCCGCTTTCCTGACGGATCGGCTGAGGTGCGTTGCGTTCTTACTGTGTGCGGCTACTCGCGGAGGATGTGGCTGCCGGTGATGGATCACCGCAACAACGCCATTAAGAACCCAGACGCGCGCGCGGTTAATGACGCCAAGATGCGCTGCTTAGTTAAGACGATGGCGCTCTTTGGCCTTGGCCACTACATCTATGCGGGCGAGGACCTGCCCCAAACTGGCGGTGCGCCGGAGGCAAAGCCAGCACAGCAAAGCAACGATGCTTTAGAAAAGCTGCTGGCCTCAATCACCGGAGCGCAAGACCTAGACTCACTTAAGTCTGCATTTACTAAGGCTACCCGCTACGCAAAGAACCGCAATGATGCAGCTCTTGTTGCACAGATTTCCGCAGTCAAAGACATGCGGAAGAAAGAGCTGGCCAACTGATGGAACAGCGGTCTGAAGAGTGGTTCAAGGCGCGCGTTGGCGTAATTACAGGCAGTCGGGTTGGCGCTATTCTCGGCGTCAATCCCTACCAGTCAGCCGACGACGTAATGCGGGACATGGTTCGCGAGCACTTTGGTGCTGAGAAAGAGTTTAAAGGAAACGCCGCCACGGATCACGGCACCCAGATGGAACCTGTCGCCCTTGCCTTTTATGAAAGCAAGAGTGGCAACACAGTCGAGGAAACAGGGCTGGTCAAGCACGACAAGTACTCATGGCTTGGCGCTTCTCCTGACGGATTGATTGGCATTGATGGGGGTTTGGAGATTAAGTGCCCGTACTGGGCCAAGACGCCATACTCCGTCCACGAAAAGCCCAGCTATTACGCGCAGTGCCAGCACGTTATGGAGGTGTGCGGCATAGATTGGATGGACTTCCTTTGCTACATCAACGACGACCTCTACTTGTTGGAGCGGCTGCCACGCGATCCGGAGTGGTTTGCGTCGGCGCTGCCAAAGCTTGAGAAGTTCTACAAGAAATACACCGCCACCATTGCTGACGACAGCAAGGCTAGCGCACACCTTGAGAGTGAAGACAAGCACGTCAGTGACATGCGGTCGGAGCGTATGTCGGACCTGTTCCTACAGATCAAGGAAATCGAATCCAGCATCAAGCCCCTTAAGGAGGAGTTTGACACGCTGAAGAAAGAGCTTGGCGAACAACATGGTTCGTTCCGTACGGGGCGGATCAAGGTAACCAAGATCGAGAAGAGGGGTGCTGTTGATCACACCGCCGTCTACAAAGACATCGGTGCTGATGAATTGCTTTCCAAGTTAGGCCGCTCGATGGACGACTATCGGAAGAGTGGTGTGATCACGTACGCAGTAACTTCAATTGAGGAATGAAGATGGCACGAATACGGAGAAATGAAGCAAACAGGTTGGTGCAGACGACAGTCGACGAAACAACCTACAAGGGACTTTTGAATTGGTCGATTACTGAGGACCGCTCTATCGCGAGCGTGATCCGTCAAGCAATCAACCTGTACCTTTCTCACCTTGAGAAGAACCCCAGAAAGTAAGAAGGAATACAAATGGCTTACGAACAAAAACCAAATACGTTTGTTCTGTTCAAGGACAAGGATGATCGCGTCGCTGAGCGCAAGCAGTTCTACCGCGACAAGGGCTGGAACGAGGACTCTGTTCCGACTTACAGTGGCCGCTTCGTTCTCGAAGACGGCAGCGAGCTGAACATCGAAGCCCGCGTTGTGGACGGCAAGAACGGTAAGTTCTTTGCTGGTCGCGCTTGGACTAAAAAGGTAACCTCAAATAGTCAGGGCCAGTCGAATAACTATAGCCCGCCGCAGAAGGCGGACTTGGACGACGAAATTCCTTTCTAACAAAGAACTGGGGGACTTAATAGTCCCCCTTTTCTTGTGGAGGTAGCATGACTTTATTGATTGCCTGTCTGTTGATTTATGTTGGCGGTTTGCATTACGGCTGGTACATCGCTGCGACTTGGCTTTGGCTATTGAAGCAGTTTGTAAAAGGTTGGGGTGCGTTCTACGATGCTTGTGATGACGCGTAGGGAAGGCGGTTCGGTCTATGGCGGAACAAGCTTGACTGAAAATATTGAAGAGACCTACGACCACGTCATTCGTGTGGAGAGGATTGTTGATGAGCCGGAAATCCGTTCGGCGGAAATCTCTGTGCGCACACCAAGCGGGGAGTATAGCTCCTTTGAACTAACGCCAGCCAAAGATGACTTTCGGATCAATGACAATCTGCGTATCGTTCTTGTAGGCATGTACGCCGACTCATTTAAGGGTGGGCCTTTAGAGTCAGTGCTGCGTTTGGGGTTTGATGCGCCAATGTCTTACCGGCTTGTGAGGGATGACGCGATCCGGCGAACAGAATAAACTAACTAGCAAGGAGGCTAACATGGAGAAGACTTGGAACGACGCTGCTGAGCGTTGGCTTGCGGGGCGAACCAGCAAGTGGGTGAAGGAGGAGCACAGGTATGTTGCTTTCCTTACCAGCTACTTGGATGGCAGGCCGCTGAACAAGATCACCAAAGGGGTGATATCAGACATTAGAGATGACATGCTGAGGACGCGCGTTCCGGCCACTGTCAACCGTTACTTGACGGTGCTCAGGTCCATCCTCAACATGGCGCGGGATGAATGGGAGTGGGTCTCCACTGTCCCAAAGATCAAGCGGATGGAGGAGCAGCCCAGAGTACGCTTTATAGACAAGGAGGAGGCACGTCGCTTGCTGAAGGAGCTTCCCCGCCATCTCAAAGACAAGGTCGTCTTCGCGCTTAGTACGGGACTTAGGGACTCGAATGTCAGAGAGCTGGGGTGGGATGAGGTTGACCTTCCCAATAAGATGGTGACCATCTCTGGTGACAAGATGAAGAACGGAAAGCCGTTGTCTATTCCCCTGAACGACACAGCCTACGAAGTTCTGTCAAAGCGGCACAGGGCAAAGAACCGTCACTCCGAGTGGGTGTTTGCCTACGGGGGCAAGCCTGTTTGCAGGAGCAACACACGCGCCTTCAGGAACGCCTTGAAGCGAGCGGGTATAGAAAACTTTAGGTGGCACGATCTCCGCCATACGTGGGCATCGTGGCACATCCAGAGAGGAACTCACACCGCCGCCGTCCGTGAGATGGGTGGCTGGTCTGACGACCGCATGGTTCAAAGGTACGCGCATCTTTCGACTGAGCACCTTCGTAAGGTGGCGGACAACATAGGCAACATCTAGCAATAAAGCCCTTGTCTGTGACGGGCTTAAGCGCTACGCCGATAATTGCTGTGACCAAAGTTTGACTGGTCTAGCGTTTTTGTTGATACTTAATCCTCATTACTCCCCCGACCCTAGCTGGTCGGGGGCTTTTTATTTCTTGTAGTCAGCAACGATCTGATTGAACTCATTCATCAGCATCTGCATCTCTTCAGTCACAGCGTCAATTTCGTCGCGAGGGGCGTCCTCGTCCTCAAGCTGCCGCTTCAGTTTGCGCAGTTCACTGATGTCGCTTTCGTAGCTCTGGGCATCATACGCGAACTCTGCCTCTGGGTTGTCGGCGAGATAGGGGGTCACGTCCTTGCCCTGATCCTCCATCTTATCTAGCGCCCGCTTGTACTGGTTCATTTCCTTGATGCCCTCATAGAAGCGTCGGGATACTGCCGCCTCCTCATTGGCGTCACCGATCATTCTGCCGACGATAGGTATCTTGTAGTTCGGCAGGTCTTCGCCCGTAATCAGCGCTTCCGTGGTGGCCGTGACCTTCAGGATTTCACGCCCCACGCCGCCGGTTGCCTGTCCGATCAAGAAGTCGACCGCATCAGCCGTCGGGCTGAGGGCACCTCTAGTGTAGCCATCTCCACCAGTGGCGTAATCAATGGCTCTAGCTATTGCATCGCCGACAACACTGGCACCTCGCCTGTTTCGTTCATACCCCGCAGTCGGATCAAGGCTGTTGTAGTCTTCGGTGTAAATCTCTCGGCCCGCAAAGTCTCTGTTCTCGCCGAGGGCGATGGCTGGATCGGCGACTGTTGGCGAAAGGGTTTGTGCCGAAAGCCCTGCACTGCCGATTGGGTTAAACGCGTCTGCAAACATACCCATCATACCGACAACCTGCTCAGCAGGCTTCTCACCGCCCGACATCAGGAACTCTATCGACCGGCGAGAGAGCGCGGGGATAGCATGGAAGCCAAGCGGCATCGGGAACGCGAAGTACTTCCCATCGCCGAGCGGGATGATGAGGTTTTTGTCCTTAAGCCAGTCAGGCTCGTCATCTAAATCCGCAGCGGCCAGAGCCACCGCCTGCATTGCGCCGAGAAGCAAGCCGCCGGTAATAATTTTTTTACCGGCTGGGCCCCTAAGCGTTTCTACGAGCCGTGCAGAACCCTGAACAGATGCGTTGAAGAACGCATACAACGCCCCGATCTGCGCTGTTTTTGCGCCGCGCCGGTTGAAGTTGACGGTCAAGTTCTTGGCAATGCTGGCAGCCTCAGCGTTCGAAAGGCCCATATCCTTGGCCTTTTTGTAGGCCGACAGGCGAACGCCGTTTTCAATCGCTTCGTTGTAGTCAGACAACCACCCTAGCACTGGCTCCGCAGCCTTGCTCGCGGCGTTGACTACGCCACTTCCCTCGCCAAGCGCCTTCTCGATTGCCTCGGCCCGCTCCGAAGAATTGCGGAAGAGGTCGCGGTAGCCGGTCTTACCGCCCTCCATTTCGAACTCTTCTGCAAGCGCTGCCCAGTTGGTTGCCTTGCTGTCGCCTCTGCGCTCAGACCGAAGGTCTCGGTACATTCCCCACGCTGCGGGCAGTGCGTTGCCAATGACCTCCATCTGCTTGCCAGCAAGCGGCGTACTGGAAAGGTTCAGCGCCGCACCTTGAAGGTCGCGCAGCAGGTTGTATACACCGAAGGCAGGGTTGTACTGCGTGTTAATCGAAGCGAGATAGCGCGTGTACTTTGCCACACCCCCAATAAATCCGCTCATCTGCGCAACGTCTAAATTCTTCAGCGACTCGACCATCCGCTTGGAGCGGGGGTTACGGCTGTTGAAGATCACGAACTTGTCTTCGCCGTTAATGCGTGTCGCAAGAACATTGCTAGCATTCATGAAGAGTTGGTTCCGGCGGAACTCAACGAGACCGGTTGTCTTGTTAATAGTCCGCGTTACCGGCGCACCCATCACGTTGGCAGCATCATCCGGATCGATCCCGAATTGGACAAGCTTCTGGATCGCAGCGGCTGAGTCAGCGCCCTTCGGATCGATGACAAACCAGAACGAGTCATTCGGGTTCTGAAGCGCAAGAGCAACCAGCGCATTGCCGACACGGTTTCGTTCGCCGCGCGAGATAACACGCTCCCTCTGCATCGCAATGTTGGCAAGAATGTCGGAGACCGGAAGGCCCGAGCCCAGTGCCCGACGAGAGGTGCTACCTTGCGTCGAGAAGCCCTGACCCATACCGCCGCCTTCTTCAAACCCTTCGCGCTGCAAGGGCACGTAGCTGCTGTATGTGTTGTTCCAAGTGTCAATAGTGGCCTGCGTTTCCAGACCGTACTCGACCATCATCTTCTGCGTTTCTTTGACAATCGCGTCGACCCGCGCGCCAAGTTTTTCGAGCTGGGCTAGTCTGGCCTTCGGAAAACCAGAGATAATGGCATCAGCTTCGGTGTCGGTCATGCCGGAGCCAGCACCTTGGAATTCCGGATTGACCTTCCGGATTTGCGCGTTGCGCTCCTTTGCGTGACGTGCGTGGAGATACTCGTCGATCTGCTCAAGCGAAACACCCTTGGCCTTCATGTCCTCAATCAGGGGATTAAGTTCACGAAGAACAAAGTACTTCGTTCGTGCAGCCGCGCGCCCATGATACCGCTCCTCGGCATTGTATACGTCAGCGCTTTCATCGATGCGCTTGCCGGTCTGAACAATTGACTGCTGAATTTTCTTGAGGTCGATCAGCTTGTCTTGGAGATTGTAGACAAGGTTCTCAAAGTTCGATGGATCGTTGCCGCCAAAGTTGAGGTCGTCCTGAGTGAAAGCCGGTGCCGCGCGCAGAGGAACTCTCTGGCCTGCGGCTTGGCGTACACCTATTGAGGGTGGTAGGCTGCTACGGCGACCGGAGAGGCGCTGCCCACTGACGGCTGCGGTCTGCATAGCGACGGCGGTGTCGTAGTCGTCGGTGTACTCGCCCTCATCCGGCTGATAGACGCCTTCACGGTTCTCGTCATAGGCCATGAAGACAACGTCCGGCTCGCCGTTGTTGAAGACCGCGAAGGTTTCTTTGCTCCACTCCCTCCGCATGACATCGTCCATCGCTTCATCGCTCCACCGAAGGCGGGAGATGGCACGGAACCCACTGACAGAATATATAGGGGGAAGGACGGTGTCGAAGGCATCAAGGCGACGCCCCCCTAGCGCGACGGCCATTCTGACCATCGGGTAGGCCACCGCTCTGTGCGGTGATTTGCCCGCCTTAAAGGCGCTGACAATGTCATCGCCCTTTAAAGCGAAGCCAGCCGTACCGTCGCTCGAAAGGAACAGTCGCATGTCGGTGTACTCCTCGGTCGGGTACACGTAGACGGACGCGCCAAAGCGATTGTCAACCTTGGCTTCGTTGATTAGGCGAGAGTAAAGCGCAGCAGATGCCCTGCCGCCAGTCAGCTCGTGAAAGTCCGGAGTGTCTACGCCAAGCTCGGCGTATGCCGCCTTAACACCCTCGGAGTGCGAATACGTCGACTTGACCGGAACCCTACCGGTCAGATCATCCGCAAGAACTCCTCCGCGTCGTCGTCCGACATTCCCCTCGCGAGCAGGTCCTCCTTCAACGCGAGGAGTGCTGGGGAACCGGCTGCGGATACGGTCGGCGATTTGGGCTGGGCTTGCGGTGCGTCCGGAATATCGGACGGTGTCTGGTCCGGCACCATCGGCAACGTCTTGGTTCGCATCAGTCCCGCGAAGAGCCGTCGCTCCACGTCGCTCGGGTTGGACTTCTGTTCCGTATTGTCCTGCGAGTTCTCTGATTTTTTCACGGTTAACCTCCGGTTGATTGTACCAAGGCTGGTTTCCTGCTTTTTGAACGCTGAAGCCAGTCGGTACTACTCCATTCTTGCCCTGCTTCTTGATCGCACCAAGGAACTGACGATAGCTCGGCACATCAAATTTGTACAGGCCCCCGTCTGGGGTGGAGTATATGTAGTATGGGTTGTTTTGAATATCAACACCATATCGAGCGCCATATTCATACGCTCCATACTCGCCCTGCTTGGCGGTAACCTGAGCGATTGCGTAGTCGTCACCCTTAGCGTCTTTGAGGATTGCGTCCAGTGTGCCGTGGCTAGCTTCCTGCTGACTGTCGGCCACCCAAGTTTCCCAATGGAAGCGTCCAATCGAGGCGTCCTGCGGGCGACCAATGGCGGAGTATATCTTTGAGACTTGTGCATCGAGTGCGCGCTCGATTGCTTCGTAAACGAGTATGCCGCGAACACCCTCGCCGATAGGGGCGAGCGCGGAGCCAGTCACGACCTTGCCATCGACTTTGCGACCGTCGTAAAGGTTGCGGTCCTTAAAGCGCCCGTCGTCCCAGAGCTGCCTGATCTGAACACGATCAAGCACCATCACGTCGTTAAAGCCAACAACAAGAAGCGTGAAGGACACGACCTTGTTGTCGATTCCCACCCCTTCGCCGAAGGTTGCAAACTCACGACGGACTTGGCGGCCCGTCATGTCTGGGTCCGCTAGCATCTCATGAAGTCGGCGGAGGTGGCTCTTGCCATCGTCGCCCCTGCGGCCCATCTTAAGTAGGAAGTCCTGACCAAAAGAATTGAGATTGCTCTTCGCGCCAGCTCCAGCCTGACCCGATCCAGCGGGCGCAATGGTCTTGGCCCAGTCTAGGTATTCTTTGACGGTGCTCTCATCAAACTTGCCGTCTGCCGCCAAGCGGATGTACTTATCGATCCCAGAGAAGGAGTCGATAAACATTGCCTCCTGCGTGTAGGGAGAGATGCCGCGAGACAAGAACGACCACAGGAATAGCTTGCCGGTGGTAACTTCACTTAGCTCGCCATTTGTATATGCGCGTCTAAACTCTCTGGCGTTATCAAACCCATGACTTGCGTCGTCGATCTGCCCTTGCGTCAAGCGCCGTAGATTTTCTACGGACCCGTTTCCGGTGACCTCTTTAATAAAGCGATACGGCGGGACAGGAACCTCTTGCGATTTGAAGGCATACGACATCATGCCTGCCCACTCGTTCGGATCAACGCCAGCATTGGGATATGCGTCAAGAATTCCGTCAAGCTCTGCGATCTGGCGGGCCGCATTCTTGTTGTTGGTAGAAGCCAAGATCAGGGACTTGGGTGGCATGGTTACGCCAGATACCTTGACCCTGAGGTCTGGCTCAAACCCAAGCATGTTTCCTTCAGAAACGCCCTTACCTGTTGCAGAGGCAACGGGCTTGGTTCTTGCGGAGTAGCGCTCCGGTGCACTATAACCAAACGCATTGATTTCAGATTGAGTGGGAGCTGCTTCCGTCAAACGCTCCTGCGCCGCTCCGCTGCTATATCCTTCGAACACCTCAGCTACAGAGCGCACCTTGTCCTTGCGCAAGATGTTGCCCATCTGGCGACGGAAAGCGGAGACCATGTCGACGACACGAATGAAGCTGGCTTTGAGGCCTCGCATCGGAGAGCCCGACTCCTTGGCGTCGACCAGAGCGCCAAAGGCAACGGCCTGCGCTTCGTAAAACGCAAGCGGAGTATCGCCAAAACTTCCAATAAGATCGTCGTAGAAACTGACGCCGCCAGCCTTTTCAGTCGTCTTCAGTACGCGCAGGATGCTGGGATCAAGGTCCTTGAGCGTCATTCCGTCTCTAAACGACTTATTAATTTGTTCGTAGGCCTTGGCGTCGTAGACCTTGAGCATGTCTTGGATAACGTGGAAGGCTTCGTGTGCGGCGTTCTCCCGCGCAACCGACAGAAGGTCTTCGTTCAGCGAAAGGGTAATCAGTCCGCTGAAGCCGTTCTGCGAAATCTCGTAAACGTCGTAGCGGCCACCGGCCTCTTCCCCTAAATCCACACCGCTCGCGGCGGCGGCCTGAGCGCTGTCCGCCTTAATCGACGGAACAAAAAGAATATCTACAGTCGCTTTCTGCGGCAGAACGCGCGACATTACATCTCCCATCTGGAAGGCGTAATACACTTGAATAGGGCTGTAGCCGCTGCGCTGAAGTAGAGAGCGAAGACGGTTGGCAATTATCTTTCCTTGTCGGCCACGATCCGCAATCTTTTTGAGGCGGTCTTCAATTACAGCCTCATGGTCGATGTCGGGTTTTTGCTCTGCCGCCTGCTCAACCTCTGGCTCCGCTGCACGCTCCTCTTGAGCGGCACGCTCCCGCGAGGTTTGGGTGCGTGCAGCAACATCGCTTGCCCTCAGAGTCCGACGGCCAACCCGATCTACGCGACCAGAGAAACGCGTGTCACCTGCATCCGTCTCATCAAGAATTTCAGACTCAAGGTCAGCCGCAGCGTTGTCGCGCTGCGTTTCGATGGCGTCCTCAATCGCCGCCATCGCAGCGTCGTGCTTGAAGCCTCTGTCGGTTTCGTCCTTAATTGCTTCATCGATGTCGACGTAGGCGTCTTCGTCGATCACGCCTTCCTTGATCAGAGCCTTTGCGAGCTTGCGCGCCTCGCGCGTGTTTTCGGTTTCCTGCACACGCTCGATTGCGGCATCAAAGCGGTCGTTGAGTTCAACCATTCGCGGATCGTTGTCGATGTCGATCTCTTCGTCGACAGCTTCCCGCTCGGGAACACTTGCCTCCTGATCCTGTACTTCAGGGGTGGTTCCTTCCTGCTCGGGAACATTAGTCGCAGGCAACGCACGTGCGGGGGCTGGCAGTCCTTGAGGCGGAGCTGGCAACTGCTGTGCCTGATCGGGAGCCTGATCCGGTGTTGACTCTACCCCCTGTGGGAGCGGAATGTTTTCTTGTGCGGGGGTTTCTTGAGCGCTCTGAGGTGCGACATCAGTCGTTGGCCGCGCTCTGTAGCCCTCGTTGACTAGGTTGGGTTGTATGGCGGGAAGGCCAGCCTCTTCCGTCGTTGAGACGGCTCGGGTTCTGGTCCGGTCCACAGACCTGCGGGGGTCCATGTCAGTGCCAACGCCAGCTTTAGGAGCGCGAAGGTTTGCAGCAAGGTCTTGCGTCATGCGGTTGGTTCCGCGAATAACACGGGCTGCCACATCAAAAATAGAAATCTCTTCGGATATTGTTACCGGCCTGCCACTGGCGTCGGTTTCTGTGGGTGACTCATACTGCAGACGGACGGTGTCCGGCGATGCGGCCTGCACGATTTCGACCGGAGTACCGGCAAGATCACCGTAGTTTTCTCCGAGAAAGAACTGAGTCTCTGGCTCCGGAGCACCGGCACGAAGGTCTTCCCGTTGACGAGTGGTTCCTGTAGCCCTGTCAAAGCGCTCTTGCCGGAGCTGAGAAAGGCGGAATGCTTGATCTGCTTCGCGCTCACGCTGGGCCTCTTCAGCCACTTGGGCCTGCCCCATGATGACGCTTCCGTCTGCACCGCGCTCAGGGCGCGCGACAAAGGACTCGCCCTCTCTTGTTGTGGGGGCATAGTTGCCGACAATGTCTCGAATGCCGTTGACGAAGCGCTGGCCCTTCTGTGGCTGGTCAACAAGATTACGGATCGCGGTTAGCGTCTGGCTTTCTGCGACAACCTCCGGACCAATGCCGTCAAGCAGGTTGCCGATCATTTGCTTTGAAGATGTTACAGACTGCGTGGGTCCAACAAGGCCTGAAACTTGTTCTACAGCACGCGCCTCTACGCGGTCTGCCTCCGCAGCGTTAAGGGTGCGGGCAACCTGCGAAGCCTTCTCCATATCCCCGATAGGCTGCGACATAATGCTCGCAATGCGGGGATTAGAGCTGTTATTTTCCGCAAACTCTAGCAACTGTGCTGGCGTCAGGTTAAGCCCGCCAGCACGGACGGGGCTCATGTCCGGCCCCTCAAGCAGCGCTTGCTGCTCCGGAGTAGGCAAGCCACCTTCGCCCGAGTCTTCCATAAAACCTTCTAATGCAAGAAGAAGGTCGGTGTCCTCTCGGGTTGCATCAGGTGCCTTTTCTGTAACAGCCCCGCCGACGGCACCAAGTCCGCCGCCAAGAAGGCCGCCAACAATAGCGCCCTCACCCGCAGCCTTTGCAACATTCTCAAAGGTGCCTACATCAGAGCCAACTCTCTGTAGACTGATGTTGCTTATGAGCTGTTCCGAGCCAGACTGGGGACCTTCTTGTAGCGCCTCTCGGCCAGCACCAGAGAGGGTCTCTCTAGCGAAGCCGCGATTAGCCGCACCAGCAAGTAGTTTTGCTTCAAAAGCGGCTGCCGGTAGTGCCAACAGGGCCGTAGCAATTCCAGTTCCGACCGCAGCATCTGCTGCGATTTCTTCGGACGCCATGCGGGCTGCTTTGTTTATATCTCCACCAGTCTCTTTAATAAGGCGCTGACCAATTTCCGTAGCGGCAAACGCATCGGGGTCGCTTAATATTTGTTGCTCTGCTTCGAACTTCGTTGACGACCCAGCAGATGCGCCAGACTGAACGCCTTCTACACCAGCGTTCGCGCCCATAGATATTGCGATTCTGCCCGCTTGGGCAGGAGCCATAGACCCCGTAATTCCAAGAAGACTAGCTATGCGCGGTGATCTACTTGCAAGCTGTAGCGCTCTTGTGCCCACCGCCACTGCGGCCACCTCTGGAACAGCGGCGGCAACCGCAACACCAGCGACCGCTGAGGACGCAAGGCTGGGAAGGGTTTCGGCAGTCGCAAGACCAGCGGCATAGGCACGCTGGCCAAGCGTCATGTCATCGCCAAGTATCCCCTTTTCAGAAGCTTCGCGGCCATAATCACTTAGTCGTGCCCGAGCAATTTCCTGCTCTTTAATGGCCCTTTCTTCTACGTCTCGCTGGCCCGACAGATAGCCAATCTGGCGATCAATTTCCCGTACACCAGAACCAAGTTTTGTGGCTACGTCTCCGAAAAAACCCGTGTTTCTATTTTCGGGGTTTGCTAAATCAGCGGCGATTCTTTGACGACGGGCTTTAAGCGCGTTAATCTGATAGTCCCGAGCGCCGCTCACCCCGAGAGACGCCTTGGCATTAAATCGTTGATCGTCCGGAATCGACTCAAGCCTTTGAATGGCCGAATCAATTTCTGACAATTGCGCCGATAGCAGGTTATTTAAATCTTGTGACTCGGGCCCCTGACCTCTATTTTGAGCGGGCATCTGGACAGGACCGCGTCCGCGATTAATATTATTAATAACAGAAAAAATATCGTTTGGATTATTTGGGGACGGCATCAGTCGCAAACCCTATGTTAAATTTAATCAGCGTCAGCCGCCAGCTCTCGAATAATTGCTTGCACCAATTCAGCCCTGCTTAATCCGGTGGGCGGAGCCTTTCCTCGACCGCCATAGAACGCCGCCAGCTCACCCCTTCTGTTTGCAGCAATTTCATTGATTTTAGTAAGTGCATCAAGGGGGCCTTCTATATCTGGATTAGTCTCACGCACAACTTCGTAAGCAAGATAAAGCGGTCTAGTGGCGGATCGTGCACCAGCATTAGACCCGATTGACCACAGTGCCTGAAGCACCGCTCCATCATAATTTCGCAATGCCTCTTGATACGCGGTTATGTCCTCCGGTTTAGCGCCCCTTTTTTCCGCCGCAACCTTGAGCGCGGAGATGTTGCGTTCAGCACTCGCCTCCGCCTGTTGGCGAGCTGCCTGAAATCCCCGTGGATCATCTTGCGCCCACATCTGCGTCAGTCGGATTTGCGCTTGAGGGTCCTCCGCAATTGCTCTTTGCGCTTGGGACCTCGCGGCTGCCTTTGAAAACAATCGATTTGCTTCCTGCGGCTTACCCCACTTGTAGACAAGCTTGCCGGTTTTTGAACTGATGCCCGCGACAAGTGGCGAAATCTTGTCCCCAACCTGCTTGAAGTCAATCATTGAGGAAGAGTTTGGAACCATGCCGTAGCGCTGCTCAAAGCCTCCTCTTACTGGCGTTGCAAATGCGGCCATTGCTCTGCGGTCTTCAGTGCTAGAGCCCTGAAGCCAACTGCTTGAACTAAAAATATCTGCGACGCGGCGGCCATTACTGAGCGAGCCCATAAAGTTTAATGGTGACCAAGGGGTTCCCGAAAGGTCGGGGGCATCGGGGCTCTCACTGGTATACCATGCCCGAAAGGAGCGGGCCTCTTCAAGAGCCTTTCTGTCTTGAGCCTCCCAATTAAACCGCTGCGCAGCTTGACGCACCCCTTGACGGGTTGCTGCGCGGCTAGTTCTGGCAGACTCGATGTCGCTGGTGTGACGTTCCGCGCGCCTGTTTATTTCATTGGGAAGGTCTTCAGCCTCAAGCTTAGCCATTTCCAAATTGGTTTCCGCGCCCTGCGTCGTCGCGATTAACCCTCTTTCCCTAAGAGGGCGAAGAGTCTCAACGTCGTATCGACGGTTTTCGGTGTCCCAACCAAACCTTTCTCTGTCACGGAGATTGCGTTCTTCGGTAATATTTTGATTGCGAATAGCCAAATCTTTTGCGAACGCGCGATCTTCATCCTGTCGCGCCTCATCGCGATAGGACTTTATAATGCCGAGGCCTTGGCCTAGCGCTTGGGAAAAAGACTGTGCTGGATCAATCATGATCTAAACCTCAAAAAATATCAAACAGGCTGTCGAGCAGAAGAGCCGCTCCAGCGCCAATTAATAGTGGAGTGGCTACAGCGCCGATGGCTGCCATCGTTCCGGTTGAACCGGCAGTGGTGGTAGCAGTGGTGGCGGCGGCAATTTCAGGGGCTGTCGCTGCTAACGCCGCTTCGCCAGCGGCAGCACCGCTCAAGCCGAGGGTGCTGCCCCCGCCCGCAACAGTAACGCCCCCCGTAGGAGCAGCTATCGTCGATGCCTCAAAGGCCGCGAGCGCCTCTGGGGCAATCGTTCCTGCGCCTTGCGTAATGGCTTGACCACCAAGCGTCGGGGCTGCATTAAACACCGCACCCGTCCCAATGTTTGAGGCACCTGCTATTGGTTGTCCCGCCAGTGCCGCCTTCTGTGCCGCCATCAAGTTATTGACGCCGATGGACGCACCAAGACCGGCTCCGGTGGTTGCCATACTCATGCGCTGTGCGTTGCGAGCGGCGTCGAGTTGACGGCCCATAGCGTTGCGCGACTGCTCAAGCTGAGATGCTGCACCAAACCCTTGCGTCGCCTGCCCGAGCGTCTGACGACCTACATTAATAAGACCAGCCATTAGCCCTGACCTCCGCTAGCTACCATGTTCATTGCGCGCTGCTCGTCAGCCATGCGCGCTTGATTGATGGCACCCACACGGCCACCAGTTATCTCGTTGGACTGCGCAATGTTTGGGCCTGAGTACTGAAGACCATACCGACCCATCGACCGCTGCTGCTGGCCCTGAAGATTTGCACCAGCATTCATGACCGACTGATTTGCCCTTGCAATGTCATACGGCAAGTCGATGGTGTTGCGCCCCTGTATTGCCGACACAGCATAGTTTTCGATTGGAGCAAAGCGGTTCAGATAGTCTTGATATTGCGCGCGCTGTACGGCGGCGTTCAATCGGGAAGCACCTTCCTTCTTGTCCATTAAATACGCTGCAGGGTTGATGTTAGAGTACGCGCTCGTGGTCGGGCTGTAGGTTACGTTGCCGCCATACAGGCCGCTTGCCGACGGTTGGCCAGTAGTTACGACGCCCTCTGGCGGTGGAGTAAAGCCCTGCCCATAATACCCCTGCCCAAAGGAGCCAAACAAGCCACCAAAGCCACGAAGTGATTCCGGATCAACTACTTGCGCTTGATTGTCGGCCTGTGCTGTTGGCGGTGCTGTTGCAATAGGTGGGGCGCTTGGCTCTATAGAACTGGTTGCAGGGGCGGGGGAAAGGTCCGCAAACGCAGCTCGGAATTGAGGAGTAATCTGCTCCTCACCGCCCATAATGAATGCAAGATTTTCAAAAAACGCCATGTCTTACTGCCCTCCCGTCGGATTAAACGCTGGACTGAATCCGGTTGAGGGCTGCTGTGTAGTGGTCGTTCTGTTTCGTTGTAGCTGCCGGTCAACAAACGGAGAGGCCAAGTAGCCCAGCCCAGCACCAACACCAGAGCGAATAGCGCTGCTTGTATTGAATGCGCTTTCCGCCGCTTGGTTAGCTCTCTCTTGCGCAGTGCGGGCAATGTCCGCCATGCCGCTGACCGACTCGGCGGCCTGTCCCTGCCCCAAGTTCATGATGCCGCGTAGGCCTGAGTAGAAGCGGTCGGTGTTCGCTACCTTAGCCTCCGACACGCCAAGCCCTTGGCGTACAGCCTGTGCCCGACGAAGAGCAGCACTGTTCTCTTCAAACGCCCCCGATGAGGGGTCCACGCCCTGCTGGAACATCTGGTTCTGCAAGTTGTCCTGTGCCGTCTGGAAGCCCTGCTGGTATGCAGCAGAAGCCAAGCCGCCAGCGGTCTCGTAGTTACCTTGACTGCGGATATCCATGACCTGCTGAATGTACTGGTCCTCAAGCGGAGCAAAGACTTCCTTGTAGCGGTTAAAGCGCTCAGCCGCGATCTGAGCTAATGCCCTCTGCTCTTCAGTCTCTTTTGGCTTCTTTGGCTTACCCATTGAGTTCTTTCCTATAGGTCACTTCGACGGGACTGTACCCGTATTTTTTTGCCGCCCTTTCCCAGCCCTTTCGTGAGGATACGAACTCCACCTCGGTGCATTCCGCTTCACGCGCAAGCTGGTCAATTTGCTCTCCGTACAACTTGTCAGCACTTCCTTCCCCACAAAAAGCCGCTAAAACAAAAAGGGTGCGGACTTTTCTATAAGGACAAGTATGCGTACTCAATACTACAAATGAGTCACTACCGGAAGTGTCCATGAATAGAAAGGCTTTGTTTGTTTTTAACTGATCCTCCAAATACTCCGGCATTTCTGGACAAGTATTTTTTTTCGCAAGTTCAGCAATATGCTTTCTCAATGTCGGCAGTGACTGCTCTGGGTCTACAGCTAACAACAAATTAGTTCTCCGTTTTGTATTCCAGCTCCGGCTTTTCTGGCCAAACAACCGTGCTCGTATCGGTAACATTTAACAGAAGAGAGTGCAGTTTCTTTAACCAGATCATCCAAGCCTGCTGGCAAGCGTCGGTTAAAGGAGAGTCAGGCATGACGGTCCAGCGATAACTATCAAGCATTTCGTTACGGGCTTGCCTCAGCTCATTAATATGCGGAGGCTGAGGGGGTCTGTCGTCAAGCTCTCCTGTTTCCAAGTTGTATATTTTTTTCGATGAGTCGTGTGCTCCGTCAATCGATGCCAGCGCTTCTGGCAGGTCGTCAGGATGCCCGCTGATAACGGGGCCAAGCTCACCAGTCCTTGCGTCGTATATCGTGATCGTTTTCATTTTTACTTCCTGTAAAGCGTCACGCGCAAAGATGTCTCCCAAACTCGGGAGTCGTCATTGTTGTTTATTAGTTGAATTTTGTACGTGTTAAGCACTCCGGCGATAGGGTCTTCGTCAAAGAAGAACAAGCCGTAGGTGCTCTTGCCAGAGCGCACGCGCAAAGAAGAGTAAAGCTGAGGCATTACAGCACCGTCATTCGTGCGGACGCATCTTGCGCCCACATAGTCATCGCTGCCGCCATCCCTTTGAAGGACGAGGTTGGCGTCTATAGAAACGTGTTGCTCGCCAGAGGCGATTGTAGAGCTTGTCGTTATACCCGACTCTAGCGTGTAGGTTGTGCTTACGTAATCGTAGCTGCCTTGGTTTTCTCCGACGTAGTAAAAGCCGAACTGGAAGTAATCATAATCACCTTCACCCGCGCCCACAAAAACATAACCATTAAAGACAGTGCTTACGTCGTACCAAGTGTTTCGCGTCGGATAAACAAACCCCGAGAAATTGTAAAAGAACGATGAGGAACGGGTGATGGCAAGGTCTTGTATTTTTTCCGTGCCAATTGTCAGGTCGTCAATCTTGGCATTGGTCACACCAAGATCGCGAATATACAGTCGGTTGCGACCAAGCGCTGGATCATAGTAAGTGTCTAGGCTTACGTTATCGACCGTTATCCGTGCCGCGTCGAGAGAGCCCGTTGTAATTTTTGCTGCACTAAGGTTAGCTATCTTGGCGTCGTCAATTGTTGCATTGCCGATCTTCGCATTGGTAATGCTGCCGTTTTGTATGACAGCATCCGACATGTAGATGCCGACAGGGACGGACACGCCGTTGATTGTGGTGGGTGTTGTCCTGACAATGAATGGTGTTGCGTCCGGAACACCGGACCCAGAAGGGTTGCTAATCGAAAAGCTGTCGGCGCGAACAATAAACTCTGACGTTGGCGTGCTATTGTTTGCCGTTGAGGCAAGACCAAAGCCGGACACGTAACCGTTGTTGTCGATCTTAACGGTATACTGGCCGGTAAGACCACTGACTGTGCTGGCCGTGGCGGATGCGTTTTGCTCGACGCTAACGCCGGTATTGTTAAAGTTATTTAAACGCGCATTGATGACCGAATAATCTTGCGCTGATGCCTGAGCAAAACCCTCTGCGTCAGTTGCTGATTGGGCCGCTTGGTCCCTATAGCTTAAGGCACTGGCTGCGTCTGTTGATGCGGAGGTTGCCGAAGATGACGCTGAAGATGCTGACGATCCCGCTGCTGTTGCGCTGGCGGCTGCATTAGACGCTGATGTGGCTGCAGCGCTTGCAGAGTTGGATGCATTAGTTGCTGATCCAGAGGCGTTTGTTGCTGCGGTTTGTGCGTCGTTTTTAGCGGCGGTTGCTGTTACCGAAGAGCTCTCTGCTGCTGCAGCACTATCACTTGCATCACTTGCTTGTGTCGCAGCCGTCGAAGCTGATGTGGCCGCTGCTGAAGCTGATCCAGCCGCTGCGTCGCGAGAACTGTCAGCGGCAACGCGAGAGGTGTTCGCGGCGCTAGCTGAGTTACTCGCCTCTGTTGCTTTTGTTGCCGCAGTCGTGGCCGAACCTGCAGCAGCATTAGCTGAATTTGTTGCCGACGTTGCGCTGTTTGCTGCAGTTGTAGCTGAGGTTGCTGCATTGGCTTCCGCTGTTTCTGCGTTGTTTTTTGCACTAACTGCGGAGACACTTGCTACCTCTGCCGCATTCTTTGCCGACACTGAAGCAACTTCTGCCGCCTCAGCTCCAGCCTGCGCCGACTCAGCGGCGCTTTGAGCCGTCTCTGCGCTTAGCCTCGATGTTTCTGCGGCACTTGCTGATGTCGCAGAGGAGGAGGCTGACGCGCTTGCGGATGTTGCGCTACCGGCTGCAGCGGTCGCTGAGTTGGCCGCGTTTGCTTCTGCACTTTCAGCATCGTTCTTTGCTGCTGTTGCCGTCAGCGATGCACTGGTCGCTGTTGTTGCAGCAGACTCTGCGGTGTCGGCATATCCCAGAGCAGATGTTGCGCTAGTCGCAGCAGCAGACGCAGATGTTTGGGCCGCGCTGTTCGCCGCCTCTGCTGAAGTCTGCGCGCTTTGAGCAGCCGTCGATGCGCTGGCGGCATCTGTGGCTGCAGAGGTTGCTGTCGACGCGCTAGTAGAGGCGGAGGTTGCCGCAGTTTCGGCGTCGGCTTTTGCGGACTCCGCAGCTACCTTAGAAGTACTTGCTGAAGTTGCTGCTGTTTGTGCGTTAGTTGCGTAAGTGCCAGCATTTGTTTCAGACACGGCTGCTGCAGAAGAGGCGGTTTGAGCGCTTGTGTTAGCGCTTTCTGCTGAAATCTTTGCGGCGTTTGCTGCGGTCGCAGAAGTTGCTGCTGACGTGGCGCTATTAGCGGCCTGAGAGGCTGAAGTTGCTGCGCTCGTTGCCGAGCTGCTTGCCGATCCTGATGATGTTGCTGCGTTTGTCGCAGAAGTCTGAGCGCTATCCTTCGCCAGCACCGCGTCATCTTCTGCAGCAATGGCGTCAACCTTGGCTTGAACGGCAACATCTCTGGCCCCAATTGCTTCGTTCTTTGCCGCAATCGCTGCCTCGGCGGCGGCTTGAGCTGCGGCCAAGTTGTCAGCCGAAGATTGAGAGTTGCCGAACGCCGTTTCCAGATCGTCGATCTGAGTTTCTAAACTGTCTTGCGTTGTTTCAATTGTAGTAATTCTAGTGCTTAGCTGTGTGTTAAGCTGCGAGTTACCAATAGAGTTAGTAAGGGTAGTAAGAAGAAATTGAGTGTCTGGAAGTGTTGTTCCGTTTACGCCGGAGGTTTGGCTTGTTGCTGACTCAATATTGTTTAGGTTTACATTTGATACCCAATAGTAATAGCTCTTGTTTGAGCCGACATCATCTGAGTAAACTCGGCCATCTACGTTAGCTAATACTTCTGCATCCGCGAAGGCGCTGGTAACAGAGCGGTAGATGCGGGTGTGGCTGTGACCGACATAGTCGGTGTAGTCCCACGTCAGTACGATTGACCGGAACGCACCGCTGGCCTGTAGACTTGTTGGGGTTGACGGTGTCGCAATCGTTGGATCATCAAAGTCGAGAGGTATACCATTGCTCTCGAAGAAACCGTTCTTGCGCATGTCGGCAATGGTGACCATCTGGCCAGCCGTCCTGACAAGCTCCTGCCGTATAGCCTCAAGAAACCTTCTGGTCTCTGCGTCACCCTTAATAGGAGTTCTGGGTAGGCTCACAGGAACTCCTCCGGAGACTCGGCGACCATGACTTGGTTAACGTCGCCGGTTCCGGAAAGCTTTACCTGAAAATCTTTGGCTAGATAGCCAGCCGGAAGCCGGAACATGTTGCCGTTCGCCACGGACTGCGTGTGTTTTTGTGTACCATCTGCGTATAACGTAAAGCTGATTGGATAGGACTCGGCGTCAATTAGAGCGCACGATGGATTGATAGGCCTTTCACTTCTCATCTCTTTTGATTGCCACGTATAGGCCTGAGCCGATCCACCGTCGAACTTCTTAACCTTGGCCGCCGCACCTTCAGCAATAACCAAATATAAGGCGTCATCCTTCGGGTCGTTGAATCCTGCAAGGGCGTAGTAGTCCAGAGTGCTAATCAGCGGCATTTCCATTCGACCGTCGAATACATACCCGCCGCTTGACGCGCCGTTTTGCCAAAAGAAAATATACCGCCCCTCATAATGATAGGCGTGAATACTGGGCGGGTTAAGCTCCTGCCACTGGTCTCGGCTAAATATCCCTTCAGTTACAAGAGATACTCCGTTTTCGCCTGCCGCAACAAGGCCGTCTGGCGATGCATACAAAGCCACAGACCCCATGTCGACAATAGACCTGCTAGAAACGCACGCCTGATTGTTGTCGATCTCAACGGCGGACATGCTTGATGGAGAGGACCCCGTCATCAAAACAGGCTTACCCTCAGTCATAACCATAAGGCCAATACTGACACTTGCGAGACCGACGATTGGAGATTTGGTAACTAGGCTGTAAGCCCTTGGAAATGTGTGGGGTAAGAACGGCTCGGAGAAAAATACAGAGCGTCCGGTAAAGCCAGCAAGCACGCCGTTTGGCATCGTGGTCAGCCCCCGCATCGGGCCGTCGGGGTGATCCCCCGCATCATCGTCTGGAGCAGCGCTCCAGCTCTGAGTGGTTAAAAGCTCGCCAAGGTTTTCGTCCAGCACCGTATCGTCGACGCTCGACACAGTTGCAAGAATGTCTTGGACAAACTGATACTCGCCGTTGATGTTTGTTCTGTAAATGCGGCGGAGGGCTGGTCGGGAGGCTGTGCTGTAGACATAGGCCGGCAAAGAACCGGTAAACGAAAGCGCCACCGTCTCGCCGGACTTTACATCAAGAATGTCGGACGCTGGAGACGGGGCAGACTCCTCTCCAAGACCTGACACCCACGTGTAGGCATATGCCCTAGACAGGGGAGTGACTGTTGTGTCGTCGCTTGTTACCGTAACCGTTGCCGATGGGGCGTCTTCCGGAGCGGTAACGCCAAGCTTTCTGCTAACGGTGGGCTCATACGTAGGTGCCACAGAGCCGGTAATCTCGGTGCCCAAAGCCATGCGGGGGTAAAGGTCGCCTGTCCAGTACAGACGATCATGTGGGTCTTCTGCAATGGGGGATGGGGCCGCGTGAACAACGTCGTCCCAGATCAACCAGTAGTCGTTGTCCTGCCTGTCACGATACCGATATATAGTCTTTGTTGTTGTCGGAACAGTAAACTCTGTTCCGTCGTGGTCATTAATTACGGTCGGTGTGCGCCAAGAGGCAAGTCGACCAGAGTCAAAGCGCGCGTTTTCGGCAATTGTTGCGGCGCTTTCTGGCAGCAAGCGCGGCGACAATTGAGGGATAATACCACCAAATGTCTGTACTTTGATTCCGGCCATTACTTTTCTCGTTCATTACTCTACCACCTCCATACATGTAGAGAGCATTTCAGTCCACGAAAACGACTTAGTTAATATCTTCTGGCAGAGGCATGATCCCACGTTCGCAGTCATCGCCGTAGAGTTCCATTGAGCTCTCTGGGATGCTGTATACGTCCATAACCACTTGGCGGATTGGCGAGTCCTTAACCATGAAAACGCCTATCTTATCGACGTTGGGAAGCCCTAGAACATAAGCCTGCCACGCACTCTTGAACGGGTCGGCAGCGTGGTATGCTTTAGAGCCGTTTTCGTCATAGGCCACCAGAGCGCACTGAATGTAGGCCACTCCCTCACTTAGCCACAACGTAAAATAAATCATGTCTACGTCATCCACGCACACGACCATCCCGTGGAAGTTGTATGCGTCAACAAGAACGCCGTCGATCCAGTCCGCAAAGTACTGCTTACGTTGCGCTTCGTCAGTCATGTCGTCCGGCCAAGGGTATGAGCCAGCGGCCATATCCGCGTAGCTATCAGCGTATAGGCGATCAAAGTCGAAGTCGGCGGTTGATGATGTGGACCTAACCGTAATCACGTGAATGTTGCCACCGCTGTAGTTGTTGAGCCAGACTGGTAGGGGAACGGGTTACCCGTGCTTGACCAAACCCACTGTGTCGCGTTTGTGTTGCTGTTGTAACTCGCGCTAGCCCGAGTGAAAGTATAGTCTGTGCTCAGGTTGCTTACTATTCGCACCTGTGTCCAGCCTGCGTTAGTGTGAGAGCCGGATAAAACAAAATACAGCGAGCCAGAAGAAATCCACTCAAACCTTGTAATAGAGGCTCCGCTTTTGGGATTAAACGTGCCGTCCGAAATAGAGCCGCCAGCGAGACCGTATCCGTAGTATGCGCCACTTTTACTCGTAAACAGACCAACGGTAACCGTTTGCACGTCGAGCGCGGCGGATGTTCCGTAGAAGTTCGAGACGCTAATCGTGCCGCTAGATGGCACAGCACCGTTCGTGCCGGAGGTGCCAGCGGGGACGTAAGACCCGCCAGCATAATACTCGGACAAGCCTATAGGGTTGGAGCCGCCGAACTCCGTCTGGATATCTGCTAGAGTGAGAGTACCAGAAGTCGGCAGCGCCACGACTAGTTAACCTGCTTTTGTGCCTGCTCGACGACCTTACGCAAGATAGGGTCAGCCACGCGATGCGGCAGTTCACCCAAAGCAGCCAAGATCGTGTTTACCTCCTGCACATTCAGCTCAATGCTGATTGTCGGCTGCTCGTCCTTCATTACGAGATTGTCTAGTTCTGGATTACTCATTTATTTATTCCTCGTCTGCGGCCACTTCAGCCGGTTCATCCGCCGCTGTATCAGCAGGCGGCGACCAAGGGAAGTCACCTTCGTTAACTTCAGTCTCAGGCGCGATCTGTTCTTTGATCTGCTTTTCGATCTGCTCGTTAATGTGATCCATGTAAGACGCAGCAGCAGCTTCCACCCAGCCAAGAACCTGCGCCTCTGTAAGCTGATCGTAAGGCGTGAAGTCGTCAGGGTCGATGCCGTTAAGATCAAACGGCGTTGCGCCGCTGAACGTTCCAACAAATTCCGGCAGTTGGTCGGAGTGACCGCTACACTTCCAGTAAGTCTGGACAACTGCGTTAGTGAGGCCATCGCCGCTTTGCAGCTTCATGCCCGTCAATTCCCAAGTGTGAACCATAGTCATGTCATTAACCTTTCTTCAGGGTTTCTACTTCCGCCTTCAATTCCTTGATGGCTTCAATCAATAGCGGAACAAGCTTCGCATAATCAACTGTCTTGTAGCCGTGGCCGATAGCTGCATCCTTTACCACTTCTGGGAGGACTGCTTCAACCTCTTGCGCGGATACACCGACCTGCGGGTTTGCTTTGTATCCGAACTTCTGAGCTGTCTCGTTGGCCGTGTAATGGAAGCCGTTAAGAGACTGCACTTTGTCTAGCGCGTTGGCAATGTTGTCGCCGCGATCTTTGAGGCGATCATCGGAGTAAAAGGCAACAATGTCGCCAGATGCGCGAATACTATCGCCCGTGGATGACAAATCTGCATATCGACCAGTGTCGTTGCTGTCGTAGAAAACGGGCGCGCGGAGGTTGCTGTTGGATTGCAAGTAGCCTGATTTAATTTGGTTGGCAGTTCCATCGTCAATTAGAGTGGTTGCACCTGTCCAAGTGCCAGCGTTTTTCAACCTAAACTTAAAAGTTCCCGTGTTGTCGCTGTAAGATGTGCTGGCAATTTGCAGGGCGTAGCCTGCGTTATTCGAGTGTTGAACATGAATGCCTAAAGTCCCAAATTGGCCGCCGTTGTCACGATAAAACTTTGAGCGCGAAATATTGTTTGCGCCAACACCGCCATCAGTTGTGAAAGTATTTTCTGTTCCGTAAGCCGAGCCAGCTTCAGCATAAGGTAGATTTTCTGCTTTTATGTCATTGCAGTTAGATGTTCCATCTGGATTGACGTAGAAGTTAGTGTTGCTGCTGTCGTAGAAGATGGGTGCGCGGACATCAACGTAAGCGGTTACGTTGCCGTTAGAGCCGATATTTAGTCGTTGGGTGCCACCCAAGTTGTGCGTACTGGCATTGTGTGTCCAGAACTGTATATCAGTCGCCGGATTGGCTTCGTAGATAGAGCCGCCGATGACAACCGAGTTAAGGCCCGAAGCCGCGTACGCCCCGATCATCGCGATACCTTCGGGTTCCGAAGTATCGTTGTAGTGTGCCCCCGTTATGTACGACCACTTGGTGCTGCCCTCACCAGCGGGGCCGAGTTTGATATTGCCGCCAGCAGAGTTACCCGCGCTGATGACACGCAGCTTGACGATCTGCGACGTGCTGTTGGGGTCGAGGTAGTAGCCGGTGTCATTGCTGTCGTAGAAGAGGGGGGCGCGGACACTGGAGCCAGACTGTATATAGTTCTCTGAGTAGAACTGCTTGTTGTTGTAGACACGCACCCAAGTGCTGTCTTGCATGAAAATGCCGCCGCCATATGTCTGATTATACCAGCCAGTGGAGTTGTATGAACGGAACCAGTTGCTTGAGTATATCGTATTTGTCACGGCGATTTCATACATCGTCGAAGAACTTGCTGGATTTGTGAAAAACCCAGTATTGTTGCTGTCGTAGAAGATCGGAGCGCGAGAACTTGTGTTCGAGTAAGTGTTCCCGACACCATCCGTCCAGAACTTTTTGTTTAGATACGGCTCACTTGATCCAAGCGTATATCCCGCCGAAAGATAAACAATCCCACCATGGTTTCCTACGCCGCCCCACAGGCCGTTCCCGCTTGCATCGGTGTTTCCGATAACTAAGTCACGCGCCCAGCCGCCAGTCGTTGATATTTCAATGCGATATCCGAGGTTTGTAGAAATTATGTTGGCGCGAGAAGTGCCAGCCCCATCAAAGTAATACCCAGTGTTGTCGCTGTCGTAGAAAATGGGGGCGCGGAAGTCGCCGCTTGTCTGATAAGTCCCCGTTCCGCTGGTCTTGTTGAGCAGGTTATTGAACGAGTGGCCGTGGCTATCGTCTACGACTGTCGTGCTAATTGAGACGTTTGCTGATCCATTGAACGACACAGAACCTGTCGCATCACCAGTAAGGGAGATGGTGCGGGCGGTGGTTAGTGTGTCGGCGTTGGGGTGATAGCCATCATGGAAGATCGTGTCCCCCAGATTGTTGAGGTCAGCGCTTGCGCCCCACTTTAAGTCACCGCCAACCTTGCCCAAATATCTTGTGGTTGATGTTCCGACAAATTCAATGTTGACGTTATTGTCGCTATTTGTGCGCTCAAGTTTTAATTGGTCTGCCGCAGCCCGTGAAGTTGTGAGCTTGTTGAATACCGAAGTGCTGGACGGATCAACGTAACGAGCAGTGTTGTCGCTGTCGTAGAATATCGGAGCGCGGGCTGAGCCATCAATCGTAACATACCCATCGCTGTGGGCGAGCGTGGTGGCTTGAGTGATGAACTTCCACTCTTTGGTCGGGTAATTGTCGTTACCTCCCGAAGCGATATAGAAGTAGTCCTCATTCCAAGTGTTGTTAGTGCTTTTATAAACGCCAACATCTAGATGTGTTCTATAGCCTGCATCTTGTAAAAAACGGCCATGCAAAAGAGGGCAATACTGGCTAGTCGCTCCTACGTTTGCTTCAGGGTAGTTTATAGATGCTGATGTTAGGCTAGACAGAGAAGTCTGCTTGAAATTGTCAGGGTCTTCGGGCGTTAGAACGCCAGCAAGCGTCAGCGCATTAAGGTTAGATGTGCTGGCCGGATCAGCGTAGTAAGCAGTGTTGTTGCTGTCATAGAAGATGGGGGCGCGGAAAGACTCTGTAGCAAATGCCGCGCCACCTGTTGTCACGCGGAACTGAACAGCGGGGGTGGTGTTCCAAGCGGCGAAGCAGTTGTTGTTATCCGCACCAATACCACCCCAGCCGACGCTTGTCCCCGTCCGCTCCAGAGTTAGCTGGATGCTCCCCCCGTTGGCGGAGTAATTACTTGCGTAGTTTAGCGGCAGCGCAGAGGCTGGCCCGACGCGGACAGGGCCAGCGGCGGCGAGCGAAAGGCTCGTACTAGCGGGGTCGAGGTAGTAGCCGGTGTTGTTGCTGTCGTAGAATATAGGGGCGCGGACATCGACATTAGCGGTGACGCTGCCGCTGCCGTTGATGAGCATGCGTTGGGCGTTGTTTGTACGAAAATCAATAGTATTCGCACCCAAAGCGGACAGCCTTATTCCGCCAATGCCCGCCGTTTCCAAACTTAGGGCGTTATCAGACGCTGCAAATAGATACCCGACATCAGCGTTAGATGCGTTCCTGCAAGCTACAATACCACGCAGCGTTCCTCCAACAGTCAAGGCATTATAGGCTGCGTTGCTAAACGGGCTGCTCGTGCCGATTCCTACGTCGCCTGCGGAGGTTATGCGCATGCGTTCCGCACCAGTATCAGTATTAAAAGTAAGGAAGCCTCCAGTGGTAGCACCACCTCTGTAAAAATGGATGGATGAGTTTTCTGTATTGCTATAATATAGGCCAACTCTAAACGCTGGCGCTGATGTGCCGTTATTTGTGCCATCATTATAGAAGCGTAACTTAAAATTAGTTTCGCTATGATTTATCATATCTAGCCATGTATTATCGGCAGCCACACCGATAATTGAAGTGCTATTTGGATTGATATAGTAAGCAGTGTT
>Ga0222715_10000365_pt1 | contig 45202 bp, 47 predicted proteins | sample C33_9DmetaG_FD_165056 | JGI IMG/M metagenome (GOLD analysis project Ga0222715, IMG submission 165056) | Estuarine water microbial communities from San Francisco Bay, California, United States - C33_9D | ecosystem: Environmental > Aquatic > Marine > Unclassified | place: USA: California...
CCTTTCAAACTGATTTACAAAATTCAAATAAACGACGCAAAACAAAAGACTATTATTATTGTGATGATCTTACATGAAAAGCAATCACTGCAAAAAGCATTGGCAAATAGGCTGTTGTACTAATAATTATGTCAAATACTAAAAATCGAAGGCTATTCGACTCACCTGACCCTATCGAGGCGATTAAATTTCGCATGGAACAACAAGGTTTAGTCGCTGCAGATTTAGTCCCAATTTTTGGGCAACGTAGTCGAGTATCTGAAGTGTTGAATCGTAAACGAAAATTAAGTATGAGTATGATCCGCAATTTACATGCTCAATTAAATATTCCACTAGAGAGCTTAATCATGGATTATCAATTGGCCTCAAGCTAATACATAACCTGAATTACTATTCCGGCCTCACCTTACTAAACACCGATCCCAAATCAGCATATTGCGCCGCGCCTAGTCGCGCCAGAGGGTTAATTGCAAGGGCATTTATGGTTACACGCCCCTTTTGTACTTCTATTTCACTAGACACTACAGCCCTATCATCGACATACAAAGATAACGCTTCGACAAATACGAGCTGTTGTGGCGTATTACCGATCTCTTGCGTGCTATGGACTTTGCAATGATAAGCTATCGGGCACTCTTTGATACGCGGGAGTGGCCAGCCTTGATGGTCTATTAACTCAATGTTATTTGCAGTGATTTCACTTTCGCCGTAAGCCATGCTCGCGGCGGTTTGAGTGACTGTTTCAGCTTGTGCTGCATTAGCTATATGGACAATACATTCAGTTCCAACCTGTAAGTTGGTTACCGTATCTTTGGCTGAACCGTCAGGCTTTTTACCCATAGATAACATCATCAAGGGTGGATCGCTACAAACCGCATTGAAATAGGAAAAAGGAGCAAGGTTGTGAGAATCATCCTCGTTGCGGCTAAGCACCCATGCGATAGGCCGAGGAATAATCGTTTGCGTCATTAAATGATAAACGCCACTGCTACTTAGTTGTGATAAATCGATATGCATTGTTTAGCGACACGCTAATTGCAAACAATCTTCCATTTTCTTAAAGTATTTATCAGCAAGCTGGGTCGGCATGATGTACTTGACGCGTTTATCTTTGTCGTCGTTTTTCAGTACGATCATATTTTTAGCCAGTAACGACTTTATCCGTCGATGACTGGTTCGCTCAGAGGTACCTGGTAACATATTGGCAATTTCCGTTACAGAAACTTTCATGTCACTGTACCACACGCTGGCGCACACATTTATTAAGCGCTCTTCGACCGAATCTAACTCCGGAAACGATGGGAGCTTTTGCACAGCTTGCGCCAAATGCAAAAACTTGAAATACACATTATTACTCGCCATAACTATTTAATCCTTGTACAGCATTATCTAACACACTGTTCAATTATAACTCAATATGGCGGAATAGCTAAAGTGGTTTGTGTACGAGAATACGTGTGAAGTTTGTAATGATTAGGTGACCAACCACTTAAAAACCGCTCAAAATCAGCCCATGCAACGGGGTACAAGGCACGCCACTCTTGCTCTAGACGCATTAACTGAACTTGCTCAAATCGGTCATTTAAGGAATGTCGGATATGAGCGAAATAATTTTCTAACATCAATGGAGCAAATTTAGTGAGTACTGGTGAAGAAAACGCACTTCCGAGAAAATACACCACATCGACAATACCGACACCTTGTCCACAATATTGAAAATCAACGGCTGCAATTTCCCCATTTTTTTTGCTAAAACAAAAATTAGCAATCTTTGCATCACCATGAATTAACGTCTGAAATGAGGCACTGCGTAATTGTTGATCGAGATTATTAGCAGCTTTTTTTAGTGGCGAGTCAGGCATTTTGGCATATTCATCTGGCCGAGTTGCTAAATGCCAATAAGAGCCTTGCGGCCATTGCCCGGAGATATCAATCGGTTTACTCGACGGCGCTTGCATAAATTGAGCATGAAAATTCGCTAACCATTTAATCACACTTGCAGCGACGGGACTGAGTTTGGCTAAGGTGACGCTGGTCTCTTCTATATTAGTCAATATCGGCGCATCTTCATAGCGTAGGGGAAATCCTTGTGCATCTAAATCTTCCATTACTAGTACCAGTTGTTGAGATTCATCTTGGCTGACATATAGCTTTGGCACTCTGCATTCTGACGAGGTAAGCGGCGCTAATTGTTGATAAAAACGCATTTCATTGCGATACGAAGATAATTTACGTTTATGGCCAAAATCACTATGCCAACCTCTTGGATGTTGGATATTGTGCTTATTGGCATAGCCTAAATCAATATGCTTAACAATTAGTGATTGCTTACCAACCTGATATTTAGCAATTTCTCCGTAACCACTCCACAAACGTTGGATTGTATGCGTTTTATGTATCGCCTGCGTCGTAAAGTGGCGAAATAATATATCGTTTACGAACTGATTATTCATAGGAAAGTGTATATCCGACTGAGTGATTTTTGACGTCTTAATTTAAGTGATATGTTTGTGCTTTCTGATCTTACAGACAGTGATAACACTCATGCAAGTATGCCATAGTTATCGATAACCATGCTATTATCTGGTGATAATTCACTAGCTTAAACACATTGTGTCAATAATCAAAAAGACTTCATTCGTATTCATTTTATTTAGCATAATCTTAGTAGGCTGTGTCATCTCCGCATCAATTGATAGTGCGTATGCACAATCTGTCTATGCTCGCAGTGAATTTGGGGCTGGCTGGATTGATAGTGATAAAGATTGTCAGAATACACGTATGGAAGTCTTGAATGCACAATCGACTGCCCCTGTCCGTTTTCGCTCAAACAAGCAGTGTCATATAACTGCAGGTCGTTGGATCTCTGTATTTACTAATAAAGTCATTCAAGATCCTACCAGTATTGATATTGATCATCTTGTTCCTCTCAAATGGGCGTGGTTCAATGGGGCAGCACAATGGACGCGTGAACAACGCATCGTTTTTGCTAATGATCCGGTAAACTTGTTGTCTGTAGAAGCGAGTTTAAATCGACAAAAAGGCGCAAAAGGCCCAGAGCAATGGCTGCCTCCTAAAAATCAATGTGCATATGTGGCGCGTTTTTTTCGAGTCATACGCACCTACGACTTAACGCCGCCGCCAAGCGCCATTAATTTTTATCGTGCATTTATTAATGAATGTCGCAGCATCCAGCTATAATAAGTAATCAATATGAAAAGCAATAACTATGGATAGTATTAATCATGAATAATAACACGCGTCAGATCCTAGCAACCTTTCTCATACTGCCGTTTTTAACTTGTGGAGTCTTGTTTTCAGCACTCACTCAAGCTGCTCCTAAGATGTGGCAAATCACTGATAATGACAGTACCGTTACACTTTATCCTACGGTGCATTTACTCCCGGAAAAAATGCAATGGCAAACTCCCGAGCTCAAGCGCGTTATCAATAATGCCCAAGAAGTCTGGTTCGAGGTGATCCCTGATGAGCTTGATCAACAAAATATGAGTACATTGCTAGCCAAACATGGTTATCAAGCTGGTTCGTTGGGTGATTCTCTTGCCCCTGGATTACTCAAAAAATTGACGGCATATCTGGCTGTGAACAATATTGCGTTAACACAAGTACAAACAATGCAACCTTGGTTATTGGCATTGACCATTATGAATATTGAATTACAACGCAATGGTTGGTCCGCTGAAAATGGGGTGGAAGCGGTTTTACGCCCTATGACCCAAAACAAGACAGTGAAAGGGTTAGAAACGGCAAGTTTTCAAATTACCTTGTTTAGTACTATGAGTGATGCCCAGCAAGCAATGTTTTTAGAAAGTACTTTGGACGATACGCAAGATGGCGCTGAATTACTAAGGGATATTGCTAATGCTTGGAGCAAAGGTGACTTATCGCAATTAGATAGCTTGTTGATTCAAGAAACTAAAACCCTTTATCCACAGATTTATGATTTGATATTCACGCAACGAAATCTAAAGTGGGTAGCGATTATAGAGCAAGAACTAGCCAAATCAGGTACGGATTTTTTTGCAGTAGGTGCAGGGCATCTTGTTGGAAGTGATTCTGTCGTTCAGCTATTACGTGATAAAGGATATAAAGTCACGGCTGTCGATTGATTATATCTGTTTAATCATCTGCTATCGGTAAGGCAAACCTTTCCCAGTGACCTTGCATCGCAGCGAGTAGCTGATGTAATGCGTTACAATCCATGTCATATAACTGTTCCAACGTATATGCACAGGCTTCTAAGGTCGACATACTATTAGGTTTATTAGCCTTGCGAATGCGATATTGTGTCGCCGCAGCTTGCGTAAATGTTAATGCTGGGATTGCATGTAATTGTGGGTATTGCATCCAAATTTTATGTGTTTTACGCCAACTCCCGTCTAGCAAGATAATATGCTTAGGTAATTGAGGTAGTTTATCTGAAGCCTGGCTAGTACGTAGCTCGAGCGGCGAGGCGTGATCACAAGGATAAATGATCACGGCATCGTCAAGCATCGCTTCGCTTAATATCATACCTTCATTGACAACGATAACCTGTGTTGTCGGGATCGCAAGTTGTAATAAGCGCACTGTGTTTTTAGCATGATTGACCTCGCTGCTATCTTGTAACACAGTGATCTGAACTGGACAGTTAAGCACCGTGATGTGCTCACAGATGCAAGTCGTTTGAGGATAATGGCATTGAGTACAGTAGCGTCGCGAGGATTTATTCATATATACTAGGATAACAGGAATCAAGCTAAACCAATAAGTGAATCTAACATGACCTACCATTTCCCTAGTTCAGGCCATGCTCATACCTACGAAGAAAAAAAGAGTTTATTTCACGCTTTCGCAGATACAGCGAACTCCCGTGAACAAGCCATGCAAGTTTTGGCACAGCAACAAGCTATCTACCCTGATGCTCGTCACCATTGTTGGGCATATTTGATTGGTGATCCGCGCCAACCAATCACCTTAGCGTGCAATGATGATGGTGAGCCAAGTGGTACCGCTGGCAAGCCCATGTTAAACGTATTACAACATGGTGAAATAGGTAACGTCATGGTGGTGATCAGCCGGTATTTTGGTGGTGTTAAACTCGGCGCGGGTGGATTAGTGCGCGCTTATAGTAAAGCGACGGGCTTAGTGCTTGAAAACTTGGCGACAACACCTTATATTCCACTCTCCCATATTAGCGTTGCTGTAGCATTCAAAGACGAACAGTATATTCGGCATTGTGTGGAGCAGTATCATGGACTCGTAGAAGAGTGTGCATATAGTTCGCACTCCATATTAAATATAGCGTTACCAGAATCCGCTAAGTCGCTATTTATGCAACAAATTCAATCACGTTTAATTGAATAACTACGTGATGTATTCTCAATTTTTTCAATTCATTTTTATTAAGGAAATCCCATGGAAATTAATCATTATTTTGACAACAATGTTGTGTCTATTGGCTTTGAGTCAGAGCAAGGTCCGGTCAGTTCTGGTGTAATGGCTCCAGGTGAATATACGTTTGGTACATCACAAGCTGAGCGCATGGTGGTTGTACACGGAAAAATGACGGTACAGTTACCCGGTTCTGATGCATGGCAGACTATCGCTCAAGGGGCAGAGTTTAATGTGGTTGCTAATGTAGAGTTTAATGTCAAAATTGCACAACCATGTGCGTATTTGTGTTATTACGGATAGTTTTTAGTTTTCTAATTTGAGTTCATATTGACTGCATTTTCGATATAGCGTTCGTTCACTGATCTGCAGATCATGGGCGAGCTGCTTCATATTACCAGGATATTGTGCGATGACGTTTGCCAAATAATTAGGCTCTAATTGGGCTAAAGGGATCACTGGTTGTTCAGTATTATCAAGATCCGCTCCAGTACTTTTCATCGATAAAGGCAAATGTTCAGTGTCAATAAGCAGGTCATGGCTCATGATCGCTGCGTATTCCACCATGTTTTTTAACTCACGGATATTCCCTGGAAAGGAATACTGGGTTAACTGTGCCATTGCTGCTGTGGTAAATGATTTATGTTTAAAGCCGATCTGTTGCAAAAACAATCTCGCTAGCTCAGGGATATCTTCTGCCCGCGATTGTAGTTGAGGTAACTGGATTGGGAAAGTTGCGATACGGTAATATAAATCAGCTCTAAATGTTTGCGCCTGAACCATTTCAGGAAGCTGTTTGTGAGTAGCGCAGATAAGTCTAAATTTAGCGTGTTTTTGTTTTACCCCCCCGACACTACGATAGGTACCGGTTTCAATTAAGCGTAATAATTTAACTTGAATATTCAAAGGCACATCACCAATCTCGTCAAAGAACAAGGTACCGCCATCAGCCAAATCAACCAGCCCTTTCTTTGCACTCGTCGCGCCAGTAAACGCCCCTTTTTCATGTCCAAATAACTCTGATTCAAATAAGTTATCCGTGATCCCCGTGCACTCGATTATCACCATAGGTTTATCTTTGGTTTGACTGTATTGATGAATAGCTTGTGCCACTAGCTCTTTACCCGTACCTGTTTCGCCAAGTAATAAGGTATTGGCTTGAGTCGGTGCGACGCGATTGATTTGATTAATCAGCTGCTTAAAAGCAGGAGAGTGTCCGATCATGGTATTCGGATCGACATTAGGCGATGCTTGATGACTGGCAAATTCTACTTTATCGAGTATTTCAATATACCCAATCGTCATACCGTCATCATCAACAACGGGACGCATCACGATATCACAATAACTTTTCCCTTTCGGCAGTTGATGTATATGAACGACTGAGCTGACCTTGCCGGTTGTTTTACATTGTTGTAAAGGGCATTCCTCGCCGGCTTGATCGCAAGGTACTGATTGCCCATGTGATACTTCATAGCATTTACTTTTACCGGTTTGTACTACTTGACTGTAGGTGTCTCTATACGCTTGATTAACAGCGAGTATCGAATAGTTTAAATCAATAAAAATAGCTGGTTTATCAATGGCTTTGATCATTGATTGAACTAATGGAATATTCATATTGGGACATACCTAAGAAAATAATACTCATAGCATACTCCACCTGTCATTTATGGCAAGAAGTTTGTCAGGAATGACATAAAAGGCTTCGCCAAATGAATTAAAAGACAAGATTAAATTGATGCAGGTCAACAAACACAGGGGTTTAGCTTGATGGCATAAAGGTTGCAGTTAAACTAACAATAGCGAACCAAATTTTATAATTTAGTCACAAGCAAGAGAGTATCCCATGAATGAAACCCTGATAGAGCTATCGCGTTGGCAGTTTGCAATGACTGCTATGTTCCATTTTATTTTTGTACCTTTGACGTTAGGGTTGAGCTTTATGCTCGCGATAATGGAATCGGTATATGTGATGACAGGCAAAGAAGTCTACAAACAAATGACCAAGTTTTGGGGTAAGTTGTTTGGGATAAACTTTGCTATCGGTGTCGCCACTGGGTTAACCATGGAGTTTCAATTTGGCATGAACTGGTCTTATTATTCACATTACGTGGGTGATATTTTTGGTGCGCCATTGGCTATTGAAGGTTTAATGGCATTTTTCCTTGAGTCTACCTTTGTCGGATTGTTTTTCTTTGGTTGGGATCGGATGTCTAAAGTAAAACATTTAATGGCGACATGGTTAGTGGCCATCGGATCTAATTTTTCTGCATTGTGGATTTTGATTGCAAACGGTTGGATGCAAAATCCAGTCGGTTCACAGTTTAACTACGAATCCATGCGTATGGAAATGACTAGTTTTGCGGAGGTGGTGATGAACCCTGTTGCGCAAGTCAAATTTGTCCATACTGTTTCCGCAGGTTATGTGACAGGAGCGATGTTTGTATTGGCGATTTCGAGTTATTACTTACTCAAAAATATTGACGTGGCATTTGCCAAACGCTCGTTTGCCATTGCTGCCAGCTTTGGTTTAGCTGCCACCTTATCCGTTATCGTATTAGGCGATGAAAGCGGCTATGAAATGGGTGACGTACAAAAAGTGAAACTCGCTGCAATTGAAGCCGAATATCAGACATTACCTGCACCAGCTCCTTTTACGTTAGTAGGGTTACCCAATGACGAGACACAACATGTAGATTATGCGGTGAAAATTCCGTGGATGTTAGGCTTGATTGCAACTCGTTCTTTGGACGAAGAAGTAAAAGGACTCGATCAGATCCGCGACACTCACCGCGAAAAAATCATCGAAGGCGCGAAAGCGTATGTCTTGCTAGATGAGATCCGTAGCGGTACGGCCACGGAAGCTGAGCAAGCGATCTTTGAGCAAACCAAAGAATACTTAGGGTATGGCATGTTATTGGAGCCATTTACCGATAAGTTACAAAACATATCACCCGAAAATATAGAACAAGCTGTGGATTATAGTATCCCGCCTGTTGCACCACTGTTTTGGAGTTTCCGAATCATGGTCGGAGCTGGGTTTGCTATGCTCGTGATTTTCGGTTTAGCATTTTATTACAGTGCCAAACAGCAAACGCCTAAACCTCGTTGGTTATTAAAAACGGCTCTGTTTGCATTACCTCTGCCTTGGGTCGCTTCAGAAGCGGGTTGGTTCGTGGCTGAGTTTGGGCGTCAACCTTGGTCTATTGCTGAGATCTTGCCGGTTCATGCATCAGTATCGAATTTATCTGTGGGTGATGTTGTGTTTACATTAGTTGGCTATTCAACATTTTATTTAGTGATGTTTATTATTGCGTTTTATCTCATGCAAAAATTTGCACGAATGGGTCCTTCAGCTTATGCCAAGCAACAAGCCGAAGAAGCCGCAATGTTAGCCCCCGTGTTGACACCTACATTAGATCCTCAAGGAGTTAAATAATGATTGATTATGAATTTTTACGCCTCGTATGGTGGGTGTTAGTCGGTGTGCTTTTAATCGGATTTGCGGTAACTGATGGCTTTGATTTAGGGGTCGGCGCATTATTAACCTTAGTCGGCAAAGACGATGCTGAGCGACGTGTCATGATAAACACTATCGGGCCACATTGGGATGGTAATCAAGTGTGGTTTATTACTGCAGGAGGGGCTATTTTTGCTGCATGGCCAATGGTATATGCCACCGCATTTTCCGGTTTTTACCTTGCCTTAGCGATAACCTTAATTGCGTTGTGGATGAGACCGTTAGGCTTTGATTACCGCGGAAAATTAAGCAATCCGACTTGGAGAAAATCATGGGACTGGGCATTGTTTGCCGGTGGTTTTATTCCCGCGCTTATTTTTGGAGTCGCGTTTGGCAACTTGTTTTTAGGTGTGCCATATTCGGTGGATGAGACATTGCGTTCAACGTATCACGGCTCATTTTTTGAATTATTAACACCGTTTGCTTTGCTCAGTGGTTTAGTGTCTGTTGGTATGATCTTGACTCATGGTGCAGCGTGGTTACAAATGAAAACCACAGATAACTTACAACTCAAAGCGCGTTCAGTGAGTGCAAAATTATCCTTGGTAACTATGGGGTTATTTGCTATTAGTGGTGTATATTTAGCATTGGGTGTTGATGGTATGGTGATTACTTCTGTCATTGATAGTAGTGCTACGTCTAACCCTGTTAACAAAACAGTTGTGATAGAAAGTGGCGCTTGGCTAAACAATTATAGTCTGTACCCTTGGATGATCAGCGCACCAATTATCGCCTTTGCCGGTGGTCTACTGTGCTGGTTTGCCTCTCGTCAAGGTAACGCATGGCTAGCGTTTGTGGGCAGCGCAAGTCAGATCACTGGGGTAATATTGACTGCTGGATTTTCATTATTTCCATTTATTTTACCCAGTGCCAATATGCCTAATGCCAGTCTTACATTGTGGGATGCCAGCTCCAGTGAGCTAACGTTGCAGACTATGTTTGTTGTTGCGTGTATTTTTGTCCCGATTGTATTGGGCTATACATTATATGGTTTTTGGGTAATGCGAGGTCGAATTAGTACTCAAGATCTCAATCAGTCTCATACAATTTATTAGGAGTTATTATGTGGTATTTTGCTTGGATATTAGGTGTGTTGTTAGCATGTTCATTTGGTATTATTAATGCGATGTGGTTAGAAGCCAATGATAATATGGATAAAGAATAACTCCTGATGAAGTTGTCTCAAGACTGGTTAGTTAAGCAAAGCGTGGAACAACGACCCGCTTTGCTTATTGTTTTGCTATTACAATGTGCTTACATCGCATGTAAAATAGGCGCGCTGTGGGCGCTAGCTCAAAGTTTTGCCGCCTTGTTAATTCAGCGTCAGCCTGTGAGTGTTGAGACTCTCAAAATCTTGTTAGTCAGCAGTATTGGTATGTGCATCGCCTATGCTGTATTTGCGCAGGTACGGACTCAGTTAAAGATGACTTATCAACAGTCGATTCATCAACAACTCAGTCAAGATCTCGCCCAAGCGAGCCAGCATCAGATCCGCAGCCAAAGTATGTATTCTTGGCAGCAAATATGGTTACAGCATATCCCTACGGTAGCTAATTACCTCTTTGATTTTGTCGTGCAAAAATGGCTTTCAGCGTTAATTCCATTACTAGTAATTGGAATTATTACTGCGATTAATTGGTTGATTGGTATCGCGCTGCTCGTTACTCTTCCTCTACTACCTGTGTTTATGATATTGGTTGGCAAAGGCACGGCACATCGCCATCAAGCTCACTTCCAGGCGTTGGCTGATCTGGGGACATTGTTTGCTGATCGCTTACGAAATAGTAAATTGTTAGCTCAGTTTAAGCACCATGATGCGCAGGCCAAAATATTAGATCAAGCCAGTACAGCATATAATATTAAAACGATGCACGTGCTGACACTAGCGTTTGTATCAAGTTCATTGCTCGATTTTTTTAGTACCCTATCGATTGCAATTATCGCGGTTTATATTGGTTTTTCGTTATTGGGTGAAATCGATTTTGGGATCAGTATTCAGTTTGTCGATGGGATGTTCATTTTGTTAGTGGTTCCGCTGTTGTTTGCCGAACTCAAACGTCTTGGCCAGTTATATCATCAAAAAGAAGCGGCAATCGCAGCGAGTGCTGCGCTAGAAGTTGATTTAACGTATGCTCCAACTGAGGTGGCCAACCAAGCCATTGCGCGATTAGATGAACTCGTTAGCTCCACAAGCACACCTCCTAAGCCACATTGGATCGCGTTGACGGGTCCATCTGGAGCAGGCAAGACGCGTTTATTACAAGGTATATTTGAGCTGCTGTTACGAGATCCTTCGTCTTTGCAGTTGAAAGTGGCAATGCTCACTCAAGAGTCGGTTATTTTACCGGGATCAATTCGTGAAAATGTCTGTCTTGATCGAGAATACCCAACTGCAGAGATTATTCACGTCCTGACTCAAGTCGGATTAGCAGAATGGTTATTACAACAACCACAAGGGTTAGCGACGGAAATGGGGGACTATCCGCCACTATCTGGAGGCGAGGCACGGCGCATTGCATTGGGACGCATTATGTTGTTGGATGTAGATATTGTCTTGTTAGATGAGCCGACGGCATTTTTAACAGCACAACTACACAATGAGATAAGCGGGCTGATGCATACCGTGTTTGCACATAAACATGTCATCTGGGTATCACATAAAGGGTTACCGCCGACATGGTTCACTGAGCAGTGGCGGGTTTCTGAAAGTGGAGAATTAATCCTATGACAAAGCGTTTAACCAAGCCTTGGTTTAGTTTTGGTATTGGGGTGATTCATCAGATCGCAGGCCTGCTATTGGTTATTTTTGCAACTTGGTTTTTGGCTGCTTGTGCAACGGCAACGGTTGGGTTCAACTATATGTTGCCTGCGGTGGCTATTAGGGCGTTAGCGTTGACCCGTATTGCTTCTGGTTATGGCCACTTATGGTGGGGACATCAACGTTTATTTGTGCGCCTACGGCAAACTCGAGCGGCATTGTTTGCACGCTTAAAAAACACCATTTTAACCGGAAATGCAGAGCTCGAAACCCAATTAGAACAAGATACGTTATCCATAGCGGGTGCGTGGGTGAATTGGTTAGTTCAGCATGCTTCTGTGGTGATAGGGCTGATTTTATGTCAGATTATTATTATTGTATTAACCCCGCATGACGCGCTAATTTGGGGCGGATTCGCGGTCACTCTAGCGCTAGTATGGGCGATGCTATTATGGCAATCATATAGCGTGGTTAAGGCATTGGTTAGCGCTCAAACCGCCCTGCGAGATAATATCAACCATACCTTAAATAGCACTAGTTTATGGCATTTATACGCTCAAACACCGACGATTAATCCCGTTCAATATTGGCAGGTTTATTTTCAGGTACAAGGGCAGGTTCAGCGTGGGATTGTGTTTTTATTGGTGTTAACAAGTGCAGGGTTAGTTTATACGCTAACACACATACCCGATAATATGTTGGGCAATGCCTTATTGGTCGTTCCTTCTATTGTGTTTTTAGCCGCTCAAGATTGGGCGCTAGTGTGGTTTCAAGCACAACCTGAGTTATTAACTTTTCAACAAAGCCAACAGCGCCTAACACATATCTCTGGTGTACAACTCAAGCCAGATAGTGACAATGGAAAGTTTGAGGACACAGGAATCTTAGCGGATGGAATACAAACCATTCGCTGGTCTAAAGTTAGCTTGCCATATAGACAAAAAACATATCCAGACATCCAAATAAGAAAGGGTGTTCCTCTTTGGATCACCGGCTCTTCAGGCTCGGGTAAGTCAAGTTTATTAGAGATTATGCAAGGAATGTATCCTAAACATGCGCTATGTCAATTAAATGATCGTTACCCTCGATTCGGCTTTCATGATAATTGGCAATTAGTCCAGCAGCATCCTACAATATTATTTACAAGTATCGAAGATAACTTAAGAATGGGGGATGTAACCCTTACCAATGAGCAATTACAGCAGGTGTTATGTGCGGTCGGTTTGACAAACTTGACCGATCAATTAAGTAGTTGGATTGGTGGAAATGCTCGGCAGTTATCGGGTGGTGAAATAAAACGTTTTGCCCTTGCTCGAGCTTTATTGCGTCAACCAGATGTATTATTAATTGATGAACCTTTTGAAGGATTAGATAGTCAAAATCAAATGTGTATATATGCATTAATTAGTGATTACGCCGCTGAACATTGTGTCGTTGTTGCTACTCATTTGTTTCCTATGAATGTTGATCAAGATATAACGTTAAATTTAGATGACGTTAGTTAACCAGCAAAAATGGAGCACTATCATGAAACAAGATATTTTTAACTTTCCATTGTCGATAGAGTCTGAGCACTCACCTGCCAAAATCCATTATCAAATTGGCGAATTTCAAAACAAAAAGTCTTGTGCGCTCGTCATTCCTACTAATTGTGATGGAGAGGCCAGATTTGGCTTACTCGCTGAAGTAAATGCTAATTTTTCGTATAACCAGCAAATTTATCAAGCGGCATGTGCAAATCATTCTATGCACATTGGAGACATTTTGTCGGTTAAGAATACCGAGGGGGCGTCTCAGGGGCCTTACTTCATTATCAATGCAGTGGTTAAACAACATTGGGACGATGAACTAACATTAGAAAATCTCTCTGCAAGCCTTGAAGCCTTGGTTGTAGAGGTGGATCGTTTGGGATTGAGTTGTGTGTCTTTGCCTGTTTGGGATAACAAAACAGCATTGCCTTTTAAGGAAGTTAACGATTTGTTTGAAAAGATACTGCTTAAACTACCCTATGTTGAATGGCATATTTTTACGCAAAAATTCGGCTGCCTTTAGCGTCACCATATTTTAACATTGGACGTTCGGTAATTTCCTGTATCATTGTGAGTATGAGCATTGATACGTTACCCATTCATTCTGTACTACCTAAGCTGCATGCGTTGCTAACTGAATACCCATCAGTGATATTAGCTGCGCAACCGGGCGCAGGCAAATCCACCCAAGTGCCGTTGGCATTATTAAACGCCCCGTGGTTGAATCAATCAGATACGATATTGATCCTCGAACCGCGTCGGGTCGCGGTAAAAGCAATCGCACAATACTTAGCGCGGCAACTCGGCGAGTCTATAGGGCAAACCGTCGGTTATCAGATCCGGAATGAGCGCAAGCGTTCTCGTCATACTCGTATAGAAGTTATCACTGAAGGAATACTCACTCGTCGCTTACAAGCTGATCCTGAACTATCTGGTGTGGGTCTGGTGATCTTTGATGAATTTCATGAACGGGCATTACATGCGGATTTAGCATTATTACTTTGCCAAGAGGTGCAACAAGGCTTACGTGATGATCTGCGGGTGTTGGTCATGTCGGCAACAATGGATACGCAAGCGGTGTCTCTTTATCTTGATGCTGCCCCAATACTTGAATGTCCCGGTCGTAGTTATCCTGTCGATATAGCGTATTTTACCCCGCAATTGCAATTAACCAAGGGCAGAAATCATAGTATCGGTAATAGTGGCGGCATTCAGCATTGGTCTAATCGTGATATTGCAGCACAAGTGACTCAGGCTGTGACACATGTGCTGTTCGATTCAAATGTGTTATCTGACATGGGTGGTGATGTACTGGTATTTTTACCTAGCCAAGGGGCAATTCAACAATGTTTATCTGCGTTACCCCCTGTCATTAAGCAACATGCACAATCGATTACATTGCATGGATTGTATGGGGCTATGCCATTAGCACAACAAGAAGCGATTATTCGCCCAGATCTTAGTACGACAGGTCAACGTATTATATTAGCCACTAATATTGCAGAAACCAGTGTGACGATCCCGAATGTCACTTGTGTCATTGATACGGGGTTAGAAAAGGTCTCAGTGTTTGATGTGAAAAGCGGCTTATCAAAATTAGTCTCCCAACGCATTGCCAAGTCATCAGCAGATCAACGTGCCGGGCGAGCCGGTCGTGTGCAGGCAGGGTATTGCTTACGGTTGTGGTCTGAGCCTCAGCATAATGCATTATCTGATTTTGCGCCGTTAGCGGTGATGCAAACTGATTTGTCCTCTTTGGTATTGGATTTAAGTGCGTGGGGTATTTTGGACGCAACACAAGCAAATTGGTTAGATGCGCCTCCTGTCACGCATGTGGAGCAAGCGCATGCGCTAAACCTAGCTTTAGGTGCCCAGTTAGCGAATGGACAGATCAGTCTACAAGGAAAACAAGTATTGGCATTAGGCATTGAACCTCGTTTAGGTGCGATGTTATTACACGATAAAACGCCTAATATTCAGGCACTTGCTTGCGTCATTGCCGCGCTATTATCAGAGCGAGATATTGGCCGTGATCCTGCCTTTGCGCGTTATTCGTTCGGTGTCGATTTACTTGCGCGAGTCCGCTTAGTGTTGAGCTGTATTGAATCGGGACAAGGAAAACAAGAAGGACAAGAAGGAAAAGCCAGGCAAAAGCCCACCCGAGGAATCATGTTTCAAGTGCTGCAATTAGCGCAGCGTTGGTATCGAGCCTTACAAGTCAGTGATAATGTTAATCAGTCAGCTGTGTCGCTGCCATCTAGTCTTGCCCAGCTCGTCGATATTGACCATCAAGTCGCACGTTTGTGCGCTGTGGCTTTTGCTGATCGCATTGCAAAACGGCGCAATAGCGAAGGCCAAAAACACGGTAACAATCCAGTTTCGGGTAATCATATTGGGTTTACGTTGGCCAATGGTCGGGGTGTCAGTATGTTTAATGACGAACCTTTAGCGCAATCGCCTTGGTGTGTGGTTGTGGATTGTGATGGGCAAAACACTGATGGTCGCGTGTATTTGGCGGTCAGTATTACCTTGTCAGTTATCCAAGCGTTACCGCAAGTGATTAGTCGCAATACTTATCGTTACGCGCCTGAAAGTAACAAGTTGATTGCGCGTAAACAAACCTGTATTGGACAGATAGTGATCCAAGAAACACCCATCACTACGATCCCCGAAGCAGACCGTTTAGCGTGTTTTGCAGAAGTGATCCAAGCTCAAGGTTTAGGTTTTTTAGCATGGGATAAACACTGTGAAAACTGGCTACAAAGAGTCAATTGGTTAGCTCAGTTATGTCCTGACGCTATCCCGTTGCTTTCACACCAGACATTACTCGATACGTTAGATGAGTGGTTGTTTCCTTATTGTGCCAACATCAAATCGATAGGTCAGTTACAAGCATTTGCACTTAAACCGTTGTTAACGGCGATCTTAGATTATCAGCAACAACAATTCCTCGAATCTCACGCACCGACTCATTATACAACGCCGAACGGACAACACGTTACGATTACTTACACTGCGCATCAAGCGCCATCGGTACACGTAATTTTACAAGAAATGTTCGGTCAACTGAGTTCTCCTTTGCTTGCGCAAGGACAGGTACCGTTGTGCTTTACGTTGTTATCTCCTGCACGCAGACCGCTGCAAACCACCAGTGATTTAGCGCATTTTTGGCGTAATTCGTATTTTGATGTACGCAAGGATATGAAAGGACGTTACCCGAAACATCGTTGGCCAGAAGAGCCGTTATTAGCTAGTCCTGGGCGTTCGATGAAGCCCAAATCCTAACCTTTAACGCTCCAAGGAAAGTTGTAGGTAGACTTTTTATCGAGCAATTGTGCAGAACCTGTGGGGGCAGTGATGAAACGGATACGGAAACGTATATTAAGTTTTATAATGCATCCCCGGATTCTCCTAGTATTTATATGACACTCGATGAGTATAGTGATGGCATTTTGAACTGAGTCTGGAGCGATACCCTGCACTTCACGCCTGGTTCGCTCGCATTCAAGCTCAGCCTAATTATGTCGCAATGACAACTTAATTAGCACTTACTGTGTCTATCGGGCATTGAGCATTTTGTAAAATAGCCTGTAGTTTTTCTTGATAGATTTGTCCTGAACTGACGATGACGTTCGGGTCTAAATGCTCTGAGGCTTTGTGAACTTTTTCTAATTCTTCTGCCACGTCAGCGAGTGACACTTGAAGTCGTTGTATGGCTTGCTCAAGTGTGTACGTTAACTCATGGACACTTAGCATATCTGTGACAGTCAGTTTAGGTTGGTTGATAATATCCTGTAATGATGCGTTATATTTGGCAAGGTTACATTGTGCTTGTGCAACAGATGCTGATGCAACAGATGGAAAATGATTGGCACTAGCATTACCATCACTGAGCGCTTGGCTCATACCGATAACACTAAAAAATAAAGCGACCGAAGCGCAGGTCTGGTTGATAAACGTATTTTTCATTAGTGACTACTCTATAAGTGATAAGACAGAATTAAGCGCCTTCATTCTAAATGATAACGATTATCATTATCAAGTGTTTGTTGTTATTTGTTATTGATAGCCGCAAATAAACATGATCTAGCGCAAGCTTTGTGACGATCTACTTTCAATAACTCTCAATAGCACCTAATTTTAATAATGAAGTCTGTTATATACGGCACATCTGCGATTGCCAATTTATCAACATTTTATTGATTATTATTGTGAGGTATTCATGAAAAATTTCCCGGATCATTACCAAGAACTTAATTCTTGGATGGATAAGCTTGGGCTAGCAATGCCCGACGTTATGCATGGCTTTGGTGCTCTGCATGAATCTAGCCTGAGAGAAGGCGCGTTAAATAGCAAAACCAAAGAGCTCATTGCATTAGGTATCGCCATTACTGTGAGGTGTGATGGGTGTATTTCTTTTCATGTGCATGATGCGATGCAAGCAGGCGCGAGTAAAGAAGAAGTCGCCGAAACGGTTGCTGTTGCAATTTTGATGGGGGGCGGGCCCTCAGTGGTGTATGGTATAGAGGCGATGCAAGCTTTGAGTCAGTTTGCGGCGTTAGATTTATAACAACACACATCATTGTGGTATTGTTGATATTCAGCGGCGATTTTTCTGAGGATTTTTTATGACAGATATGCCAATACAAATAGTGTGCGCCCATTGCGGTACCAAAAACCGTTTACCTAGAGAAAAGCTCAATGATGAGCCTCGATGTGGTAAGTGCGGTGAAATGGTACTCTCAATTCGTCCAATCGAAGGGACTGATTATAACTTTAATCGTTATCTGACGGACAATGGTTTGCCGGTGGTTGTTGACTTTTGGGCGCCTTGGTGTGGTCCTTGTAAGCAATTTACACCTACTTTCCAAGACGTTGCTGCCGAGATGTCGACTAAAGCGTGCTTTATAAAGTTAGATACCGAACAGCAGCAGCAAACGGCTAGTCGCTATACAATTCGTTCGATACCGACGTTGATGATTTTTCAGCACGGTAAAGAAGTCGCGCGCATGTCTGGTGCCTTACCCAAACCGCAATTTAAGCAGTGGCTAGCGCAATATTTGTAAGGAAGTGAACCGTTTGCGAATGTTGAGGTGATTACTGCCGCGTATGAGTTTGATAACTTACAAAGTTTTTTAGATTTGTATTATCAAGGCTCGAATGTACTGCTAGATGAGGATGATTTTTACCAACTAATGTGGGCATATCTAAGTAAATGTGCCGAACAAAACGTGGTGCACACAGAGATCATGTTTGATCCTCAAACTCACACTCAACGAGGCATTGACTATCCTGTTTTTATGGCGGGATTTGCACGCGCTATAGCACAAGCTAAAACGCGGTACGGGATCTCTGTTTATCTGATTCTGTCGTTTTTACGCCACCTTGATGAAGCAAGCGCTATCGAGACTTTAGCCGCTGCAAAACCGTATTATTCGATGATTAAAGCAGTAGGCTTAGATAGTTCTGAACTCGGTAATCCTCCGGAGAAATTTACTCAGGTGTTCGCGCAAGCCAAAGCCTTAGGCTTTAAATTAGTGGCACATGCAGGTGAGGAAGGTCCACCTGCATATATCTGGGGGGCGCTTAACGACCTGCACGTTGACCGCATCGATCATGGTGTACGTAGCCAAGAAGATCCTGTGTTGATGGAATATTTACGCGATAAGCAGATCCCATTAACCGTGTGTCCCTTGAGTAATGTCAAATTGTGCGTGGTGGATGATTTGGCTGAACATAATATTTTGAGTTTATTAGAGCAAGGCTTGCTGGTGACGGTGAACTCGGATGACCCGTCTTATTTTGGTGGTTACATGAATGAAAACTTTATTGGTTTGAATGATACGTTGTCGCTTACTGAGACGACGGTGAAACAATTGGTGGCAAATAGTTTTACTGCAAGTTTTTTATCAGAAACAGAAAAACAAACATGGCGTGAAGTGATCACGCAATATCCTCGTTAGTATTTGCTTAGACTGGCTAAAACACCTTAGCCAGTTTGCTGGGCCAAAAAATGCAGTTCCTTGAGCGACGGCAATGCCACTTCGGTATGGTAAAATAACCGATTGAGCCGCCCTAATAAGTTCACGTTTCGTGAAGGATCATGGCGCTTTGTGCGCGATGCGCTATGTGTTTCTAAAAACTCCCAAGGCTTGAGGTCTAACTGCATAATATCGTCGTTAGACACACCTGCCTCATTAATAGTGCTGAGGATCCGTTCGGTTTTACTTTCTTCAGTCGCGACGATGAACTGATCAAGTTGTGTCGCTAGTGGCTCAAAAATCGCTTGAAGCGTTGTGTGAATGGCCTCCCAAATATGGTCATGCTCAACATGCATGCCTGTCGGAGTATAAAAACCTAGTACTTCCCACTCTATTTCCGCACCGCCTCTGGCTATTGAGCTACCAATAGCAGTATCTAGAGACAAGTCTGGTTTGGCGCCGATATTATATGCGTCCAACGAGAGTGATACGCAGATCGCCATGTCACCAAACCGTTGAGGGTTTTGATACAAGGCTTCAAAGGCGCAGCGTTTTACGCCCATCCAGCCATGTACAACGGGAGGAAGTGCTGCAAATTCGCGAATGCCATCGGGAAGATCTTCTGCGTATTTGTTGATAAATAACGGTGAGGGATCAAGTTTGACATCTTGTTCAGGGATCCACACTTCATATTCTTCTCGGTTGTCGTCTTTGCCTCTGCTTTTGATCCCGTAAGTCAGATTAATCGGACGGCATATATCTCGCTTTTCGTCGACGCGATGGAAATACTCGGAACGAAAACGCTTGATATAAGGCGCATCTAATCCTGCTAACGCGGCAGTAGGATAACGAAAGCCAATTTCACTATTGGGCACAATAGATAAGCCAGGAATATCATTATTGAGGATCGATTTTAACCCTCGACCTTGACGATAATCTTGCAAAACAATACTGCGTTCTGGTTCGATAGTCAGCCGATTACCTTGCGGCGTCACAAATTTAGGTGTTTTATGAAACGCTTGAAAATGCGGATTAAGTGATAATGCAACTTGATCGCGGATCCCCGCAAGCTCTGCAAATAAAGCAGTATGATTGCGGATATGTTTGAATAGCGGTCGCGGTTGATGTTCCATCCGTGTTATTTCTCTGTTGTTCGATTGGCGTACCACTGAGCAATGAGCTGTCGTTGGGTATCGTCCATGTTGGTTTTGTTCATTAACGGCATATCCTTAGTCACGGTAGTACGATGCACGATTTGGGCTGCGTAGCGTTCTATATCTGCCCACTCATCTAAAATCAGTCCGACTGGCGCGATAGTAAAGATCGGATCGGTTGGTTGCTTGGCATGACAACTAACACAATGGGTTTGAATGATATCGTAGACGACTTGATCATCCTTGGTCAGTGGTTGTGAAGCCAATAAGTACGACGTGTCAGATGCACTTGTGTGCTCAGTGCTCGATGCCGTATTTTGTGGCCATGAGATCCATAATGCTAATAGCAACAACATCACCCCGCCCATCACCAAGATTGATGGCTTACTTATCCCTATGTGCTTTAAGTTAAAATAATGACGGATAAAGGCTGATATACCAATAAAACACACTAAGACTAACCAACTTTGTTCATGTTGATAGGTCATCGGATAATGATTACTGATCATGATAAATAATAACGGTAGCGTAAAATAGTTATTGTGCACAGAGCGAAGCTTTGCACCTAAGCCCCAAGCGGGATCGATATCCGATTTGTTGGTGACTGCTGCTACCATTTTACGTTGTGCTGGCATGATATTTAGTAATACATTTCCCGCCATGATGGTTCCGATTAGTGCGCCAACATGAATAAACGCGCCGCGCCCACTAAATAACTGAGTGGCTAACCAACACGCAAAAACGACAAAGACGCCTAACACAATGGCAAAACTTTTAGGGTGCTTACCTAATGGACTTCGACACGCCAGCTCATACAAGGCTAAACCACCAAAGATAAATGCCAGTCCATAAGTAATTGCTGTCATGGGCGTAAGATCCATTACACGCGGATCGATCAAATACGCTGATGCGCCAAAATAATAAACCAGTACGAGTAACGCAAAGCCACTTAGCCAAGTTGTGTACGCCTCCCATTTAAACCAATGTAAGGTGTCGGGCATAGTTTTAGGGCCATAACTGTATTTAGCGACCTCATAGAACCCACCTCCGTGGATCGCCCACAGGTCACCTTTGATCCCTTCTTTTTGTTTCCATTCTGGTGGTGTACGTAAATTATTATCGAGCCATATAAAATAAAAAGATGCACCGATCCAAGCCACACCTGCAATGACATGAAACCAACGTAAAAATAAAGATATCCAATCAAGCCAAGGCATTCTGTTTCTCCAATGCGTGTTTTTGTTGTGTGCCAGCGATATAGGTCGCTTCTACTGCACGATCATCACCAATCATGCTCAAAGCAAAGAGGGTGTCGCTATGTTGTTGTGTGTATGTGTGTTGCGCCGATTCATCGAGTGAAGCAGGGCGGGTACGCAATGCGCTTAGTTCGTTAAATGCCGGATTTAAAATAACAAAATCGGCATGAGTACCAGGGTTGAGGTTGCCAATAGTGTGCGCTAAGTCATAAGCGACTGCTGGTCCTTGTGTCATAGCGTAGAGTCCGGCAAATGGATCCATCGTCGTCTGTTTTAGCTGGCAGATTTTGTATGCATCACCATATGTGCGCAACATATTAAAACTAGTACCGGCTCCAACATCGCTAGCTAACCCAATGTGGACGCCGTGAGCCTGGGCAGCAGTTAAGTCAAATAAGCCACTACCTAAAAATAAATTCGAGCTAGGACAAAATGCGATAGTCGCAGATGCGCCAGCCAGTTGTGCCCAATCGTGGGGTTCTAGGTGCAAGCTATGCCCAAATACAGCACGTTTACGCACAAGTCCGTAGTGCGCATATACATCCAAGTAGGAATCATGTTCTGGGTATAATGCTTTGACCCAGGCAACTTCACTGGCATTTTCTGACAAATGCGTTTGAATAAATACATTGGGGTGTTGCTGTGCAAGCTCGCCTAATGCCGCCAGTTGATTAGGGCTACTGGTCGGCGCAAAACGTGGTGTGATGGCATATAAACAGCGGTTTTTGCCATGCCATTTGGTGATTAAGTCGGCGCTGTCACGCTGCGCGCTTTCAGCTGTGTCTTGAAGATCAATTGGAGAGTGGCGATCCATACAGACCTTACCACTGATCAGTGCCATATTCAGACGACTTGCCGCATAAAATAATGCATCAACGGACTGTGGGTGTACCGTCGCAAACGCCAGAGCGGTTGTTGTTCCATTTGCGATTAACTGACGTAAAAAGATACCTGCAATCTGCTCGCAGTATGCGGGATCGGTAAATTTTTGTTCTGTTGGAAAGGTGTATTGGGTCAACCAATCCAATAGCTGTTCACCATATTGGGCAATCATTTCGGTTTGAGCGTAATGGACATGGCTATCAATGAAGCCGGGGACTAATAGGCGCCCTCGATAATCGACAACTTGCGCCTGCGGGTATAAGGCATGCATATCAATATAACTACCCACAGCAACAATAGTCGTATCTTGTACTACCAATGCGCCATCATCAATCGCGCACACATCCCGTTCGGGAGTCTGAGTTTGCGTTGGAAAATGCGCAATGTTAGCTCGGTATAAATACATAGCTTGGCTCACTAGCTACCTCTGTAGCTGGAGTAACCAAACGGAGAGATCAATAACGGTATATGATAATGCCCTGTATCTTGTGCAACAATAAAGTTGATGTCTACATGAGGATAAAAACTTTGTCCGTGAGTGCTCAATAAATAGGGCTGACAATGGAATCGCAAACAATATTCACCCGGTGTAAATTTTGCTACATCCCACTGATTAAAGCGGCCGTCATCATCGGTTTTACCACTGACAATACTACCATCTGGCTGAATGAGTGTGAGTGACATGCCGGCTGCTGGCTTACCACTAGTGGTATCAAGTACATGGCTGGAGAGTGTTATCATTATTGTTATCCTTCTAGTGTCGTGTTACTGAGCGCTTTACTGATGCGTAGTAATGTTATTTTTAGTTGTTCTTTTGCCGCTATCGCGATTTCTTGTTCGGTGTCATTAGGCAAGCGCTGCATGAGAGCATCAAGCATTGCTGCTGCGCTCAGGCCCGTTGCACAAATAATAAAAATAAAGCCGTGTTTGTTTAAATACGCTTGATTGAATGATTGTAAACGGGTTAGTACGTCTTCGGTTGCAGCCTGTGTGCCACTTTGTTCATTTGCCGCAATAGCTTTGGTGTTGGCATATTTAGCGCGCAACGTTGAGATATCGCCAATCATGGGATGGGCACTAAACGCTTGTAATAAATCTTCTTTGCCCATGGTCTGCCAAACTGTTGATGCCTGTTTGCAGATTTCAACAGTAGAAGTGAAAGGGCGAGCCTCGACCATCGCGTGACACCAAGCTTCACTTGCGCAGGTTTGTAAAAACCAGGTTTGTGCAGCGTCACTTGATACAGTGTTTAGTGTCTCCAGCGAGCTTATTGGGAGGGTATTCATGATGCTTCTGGTTCCTTTACGGTAAGGGGACGGGCGATTGTGTTTGAAGTAGTGTGTTGGTGTTCGCCGTCATTAAGTTTTTGAATGATTTGGGCGCTGATCGATACCGCGACCTCTATTGGGCGTTTACCTGGAATATTGGGTAAGCCAATTGGAGACACGAGGCGTGCAATCTGAGTCTCGCAAAACTCACGATGAGCTAATCGAGTCACAAAGCGTTTGGCTTTGGTTTGTGAGCCAATCATACCAATGAAGTCTATGTGACCAAGTTTTAATGCTGTTTCGACAAGCTCATAATCTAATTGGTGATTGTGTGTCAAAATGATTATCCACGTCCCAGAGGGTAATTGCGCTAGCGTTTCACTGGGATCATCGTTGACGATACAAGCGACGTTTTGAGAAAATTGCTCGGCACTATTACACTCGGCACCAATACGGTTAAACAGCGCTGCGCGACTGTCAATCCAACTGATTTGTACCGGTAGTTGAGCAAGGATTGGGACTAAAGCCGCGGCAACATGGCCTGCTCCATAGACAGCGATGTGTTGGTGATGCTCGACAAATACTTCAAACAACAATTTAACGGCTCCACCACAACATTGGCCGAGTTTACTCGATAAAGGAAACGACTCAATGTGTTGGATATGTTGCCCCTTGACTAATAATTCACGGGCTTGTGCTGTTGCTGCATATTCCAAATGCCCGCCACCTATCGTGTCATATTGTTCGGCATCGGTGATCAACATTTTGGTCCCTGCATCACGCGGTGTGGAACCTGCTGTTTGCAGCACCGTAACCAGAACATAGCTTTGTCCTTGAGACTGACAACGATAAAGCGCTTCATACCAAGTCGTTACTCGCATGCTGACTCCTGCGACAAGGTTTGAATACACATCAGTACTTGTTCTGGTGTGGCTGGCGTTGCTAGTGGTGGATCGACTGCATAATTGTGGATACTTGAGATCGCATCTTTTAATGCACACCATACTGACATTGCAAGCATAAATGGCGGCTCGCCGACGGCTTTTGAATGATAAATACTTGCTTCTGGGTTAGGTTGCTCAAATAAATCGACATTAAAAATAGCCGGTGTATCGCCAATAGCAGGGATCTTGTACGTCGCTAAATTATGACTACTGAGCTGCCCTTGGTCATTCCAACGCAGATCTTCAGTGGTCAGCCAGCCCATGCCTTGAACAAAGCCACCTTCGATTTGTCCTTTATCGATCGCAGGGTTAATGCTACTCCCGACATCGTGCAAAATATCCACACGATCGACCGAATATTCTCCCGTTAATGTATCAATCGACACTTCGCTAACGGATGCGCCGTAAGCAAAATAGAAAAAAGGCCGACCTTGACCTGTCTCTCGGTTATATTCAATTTTTGGCGTTTTATAAAAGCCATTAGCAGATAGCGATACGCGGGCAAAATATGCTGATTGGACGGCTTCGACCCAACTTATGCTGTGTTCGTTGACTATCAGCTGGTTGTTGGCAAAGATAACATTTTCAGCGAGTTCACCGACGCTATTAGCAAAAAATTCAGCCAAGCGTTGTTTGATTGCCAAACAGGCATTTTGCACAGCCTTACCATTTAAATCAGTACCACTGGATGCCGCTGTCGGAGATGTGTTTGGTACTTTATCCGTGCGTGTAGAGGTAATATCGACTTCATCCAAATCCACGCCAAATTCGTTTGCTACAATTTGACTGATTTTGGTATGTAAGCCCTGCCCCATTTCCGTCCCACCATGGTTAGCTTGAATACTACCGTCGGTATACACATGAACCAAGGCTCCAGCTTGATTAAGGTGCTTGGCGGTAAACGATATACCAAATTTGACCGGTGTGAGGGCTAATCCTTTTTTGATAATGGGGCTAGTGCGATTAAATTCGCTTATGGCGTCGCGTCGTGTCCAGTATTCACTAGATTGTTCAAGTTTAGCTAGCAGTTCTGGCAAAACATTATCGGTTACTTCCATATGATAAGGTGTTAGATTGCCGGTGCTTTGATCATATAGATTGTTTTTGCGGACCGTGAGTGGATCTTGCTGCGTTGCACGGGCGACGGTATCGAGGATTACTTCCGCCATGATCATCCCTTGCGGCCCACCAAATCCTCGAAAAGCAGTATGTGAGACCTGATTGGTCTGTAATCGATACCCACTGATTTTGCAGGTGGGGTAAAAATAACTATTGTCGGCATGAAACATCGCGCGATCAACAATCGCATCAGACAAATCTGGTGAGTGGCCACAATTACCTTGAATAGTAATATCCGCCGCAGTGATCATACCTTGCTTAGTAAAACCTATATCAAAGTAATTATGAAATGGGTGTCGTTTGCCCGTCATTATCATATCTTGTTGCCGTGGCAAGCGCAGTTTAACTGCACATTGATTGCGAACTGCTAACAGCGCTGCGATACAGCTCCATTGCGCGGCTTGTGTTTCTTTACCACCAAATCCGCCACCCATACGGCGCATATCCACAACAATTTTGTGCAGCTTCACATTTAACACTTCCGCGACTAACTTTTGCACTTCGCTTGGGTGTTGGCTAGAAGTAAAGATTAGCATCCGATCCTCTTCTTCAGGCACGGCCATTGAGACTTGACCTTCCAAATAAAGATGCTCTTGTCCACCAATACTAAGTTGACCTTGTTGACGTAGCGGTGCTTGGGCTAAGGCGCAAGCTGCATCACCGCGTTGCATAAAATGCGGAGGCCTGACATGTAATTGTTGCGCTTGTGCCGCTTCGATATTCAATACAGGCATCGTTGTTGCTACATCTATAATGGCTTTGGTTGCAGCGTGACGTGCTTGTTCAGCGGTTTGCGCCAGAACGGCAAATACAGGTTGTCCATGAAATTTAATGGTGTGATCTGCTAATACCGGATCGCCACCAAAGACCGGTCCGATATCAATATGCCCGGGAACATCGTCCGCGACAATCACATCAATCACTCCTGCACTTGCGCGTACTTGCGAGAGATCGACGCTAATAATCTTACCGCTGGTTGCTTTACTATAACCCACTGCTGCATGAGCAAGATTGGCAGGTGCTGGAATGTCGTCGACATATCGCGCTTGACCACTGACTTGGCGAATGGCGCTTTCGTGTGGGGCTAGTTTGATCTTTTCGCTGATCACATGTGCCGCATAATCTGCCACTTCTTGGATTGGCGTTGCTTTATCTGGGTTAGGTTGAATGAGTTTACGCATGCGCTGATACCCGTGTTTGGATCTTATGCTGATGATGATTGGTGTCTAACCAAAACCGATGCCATAAATTTTGCAATAACTGGACCCGATAAGCACCACTTGCGCGCACATCATCAATGGGTGTAAAACTCCCTGCAAGTATAGTTTGACCTATATTCATTGTGTCTTTATTGTGCCAATGTTGACCGATTAGACGCTCTTCTAATCCAGGGATGCTTGCAGGAATTGCAGCGACACCGCCAAAGCCAGAGGATAGCGAGCTGATGCATCCCGCTTCGATAGTGATATTCAACGCCATACACACTGCGGAAATATCATCTTCGTTACGCTTAGATACTTTGTAAACTCGTAGTATTTGGTTCGGCTTGGGCAGGGGGATCTGAATACTGTCGATCCACTCATCACTCTGTAATTTTGTGTGTTTGTATGCTGTAAAAAAGTCATGGATATCAATATGGCGATAGCGAGTGCCATCATCAACGACGATCGTGGCATTTAATGCTAGCAACACTGGGGGCATATCACCAATTGGAGATGCATTGGCGACGTTCCCGCCTAATGTGGCTTGATTGCGGATCGGCAGAGAGGCAAAGCGCTCGATGACCTCTGTTAATGCAGGAAAATGCGAGAGTAAGTGTGTTTGTGCGTCATTAAGTGTGCAAGCTGCACCAATAATGAGCATGTCATCCGTGGTATTAATACGTTTGAGTGAAGCAACATGTGACAAGCTGATCATCTTCGTCAGTGCTTGTCCTTGTTGTGTATGTTGCAGTGCTAAATCGGTGCTACCTGCGACTAGCAATGCATCTGGATGCGCTTGTTTATAAGAGGCTAGGGCATCACGGGTCTGTGGGATAAATAATGCATCAGTACCGAATGTGTCATTGGCGTGCTGCATACTCGCCAAGGCTTGCGCGGTCTCAGGCCATTTTTGAGAAAACTTATCGGCTTTAGGCTGTTGACAAACTTGCAAGGTCGCATCAATGATGGGGCGGTATCCGGTACAGCGGCATAGATTACCAGATAAGGCGTGCAGTACATCTGACCGGTTAATTGGGCGTGGCGTTGCAACATTGTTTTGTTCGTGATGTTTGTATAACGCAAACATAGACATGACAAATCCAGGTGTACAAAACCCACATTGAGAGCCGTGTTCATCGACCATAACTTGTTGCACTGGATGTAGTTGGTTATGCTGTTGTAAATGTTCAATGGTGAGTACTTGCTTACCTTGTAAGGCAGACAAAAAAGTAATACAACTGTTAATAGAGCGGTAAATAGGTTGTTCATCAGCACCAACGTCAACGGTGACAATAGTGCATGCACCGCAGTCTCCAGAGGCGCAGCCTTCTTTGGTTCCTGTTAATGCGCGTTGCTCTCGCAAATATTGTAAAACAGTGAGATCGGCTCGTTCTTGAGTGATGCTGACTAATTCATCATTTAATAAAAATTGAATCATGTTATACCTATACCTTTGCTTCCATTCGTTTATCGTAATATATTGAACTATAACTTCACCATGTTTACATTGTAGAACATAGCACTATCAAATATAAAGCAAAAAACAGACCAGTTGGTCAGTTTTTTGCAGGGTGTTCGGTGTTGTATCAGTATTGATAACATAGCATTGACTAAACAGGCTCTATATCTTGGATAAAACAGACAAAAAAAGCACCGGATTGATTGCACTCAAGCGCAAAAAAAGTATTTTACAAGCGGCTGAAAAAGCCTTTGCCCAAAATGGATTTAAAGGTACCTCCATTCAGATGATTGCTGAGGAAGCGGGTTTACCAAAAACCAACGTTTTATATTACTTTAAATCCAAATTAACCTTATATCAGGCATTAATGAATGAGATATTACAAACATGGAACTTATCCTTTGACCAAGTAACCGTCGATGATGATCCGAGCCTCTGCCTTGCACAATACATTGCCGAAAAAATGGAAATGTCGCGAACCAACCCCAATGCATCAAAAATATTTGGGTTAGAAATTCTCAACGGTGCCACGAATTTTAATCAAGCCTTTAAAGATGCACATAAAGCTTGGTTCGATGGTCGTGTCGCAGTTATTGATGGCTGGGTTGCCACTGGCAAGATGCAAGCAGTAAATGCCGAGTATCTTTTGTTTCATATTTGGTCTAGCACTCAGCACTACGCGGATTTTAGTGCGCAGATTAAAGATCTACGTGGTAGCAAAATGCGCAAAGCTGATTTTGCAGATGCGACGAAAACAGTTGTGCGATTAATTCTTAATGGCTGCCACTTACCCATTCCTGCGCCATATGAAGTAACGACTCATTTAGCAACACCGTCTGACTCAAATGCAGATTCAAACACCGTAACAGATAATGGAAACCACTCATGACTTACTATCCTCGCGATCTGATTGGCTACGCCGGCCGACCGCCACACCCACAGTGGCCGAATCAAGCTAAAATTGCCGTACAATTTGTCATTAATTACGAAGAGGGTGGCGAAAACTGTGTGCTACACGGTGATGACCATTCGGAGATATTTTTATCCGAAATTATCGGTGCTCAGCCTTACCCTAATCGTCACTTAAGTATGGAGTCGATTTATGAGTATGGCAGTCGTGCGGGGTTTTGGCGCTTACACCATTTGTTCACTCAGCAGCAATTACCAGTGACGGTTTTTGGTGTGACGACAGCACTACAACGCAATCCGGAAGCGGTTCAAGCAATGCAAACGGCAGGCTGGGAAATTGCAAGCCATGCGCTGCGCTGGATCCATTATCAAGACATGCCAATTGAACAAGAGCGCCAACAAATGGATGAAGCGATCTGCTTGCATACACAAATAGTTGGACAAAAACCAGTAGGTTGGTATACCGGTAGAACCAGTCCAAATACATTGGCGTTGTTAGCTGAGCGCGATGATATTTTGTATTGTGCAGACTCTTATGCAGACGATTTACCATACTTTGACAACCATTACAGTCATCCACTATTAATGGTGCCTTACACGCTTGATACTAATGATATGCGTTTTGCTACTCCACAGGGGTTTAATACAGGACAGCATTTTTATGAATATTTAAAGGACGCGTTTGATGTGTTGTATGCAGAAGGTGAAACGGCACCTAAGATGCTTTCCATTGGCTTACATTGTCGCTTGGTGGGGCGTCCTGGTCGTATTGCAGGGTTAATGCGATTTATTGAGTATATTAAGCAACACGAGCAAGTGTGGGTGTGCACGCGTGAGCAAATTGCCCAACATTGGATGACGCATTTTTCTGAGTAATATGCGTCAGTCTTTGCTGGGTAATGCTGTTACCCAGCGAATCGATTTATAGGATCCCCTCCGGAACGGTGACAAAGATCGAATGACGGACTTCATTATTTAACGCTTTACTGCAGTGACCTTGCCCTTCGGTATCTTCTAATAAGACAACATCTCCAGCACCAAATATACGAGTATCACCATTAGACACCGTAAACTCTGCACTCCCTTTTAGAATAAATAACAGTTGTCGAGCCGGTGCAGGATGCCATTTGAAATCATAATCTGCAGGCGTTTCTCTAAAAATTACCGTTCCAGCAGCGAACTTCTGTGATAATAGCCCAATAGGGCCGCCATCGGCTAATGGCACTTCGATTTCATCAAAGGCACTCAAGCCTACATCAGTATTATAAATTCGTGGTATGAGCAAGTTATCTCTCCTCTTGTGTCGCTTGTGCTAGCGTAGTCGAAAAATGTTGAATAAAGTGATCCAATACGCGCAAACTCGCCGCGACATCAGAACTATTGATTGCTTCAGCTGGATGGTGGCTAATACCTTTATCACAACGGGTAAATAACATGGCGATCGGGCATATATCCGCCATCGCCATCGCATCATGACCCGCCCCAGATAACAATGTTAAAGGCGTGATCCCAGCCTGTTTTGTGGCGGTTTTGAGCGCGTGAATAAAAGGGGGGTGACACAATACCGCGGGTGCATCATGCGTCAAGGTATAACTCAGCTGTAACTGACGCGTTTCAGCGAGCTGTTCACAGGTTTGGATAATCTGTGCTAGTGTCGCATCTCGCAACGCATCATCATCACTGCGAATATCAAGACTAAATGTCGTCTGGCCAGAGATGACGTTCACGGCATTGGGGCGATTTTCGATGGTACCGACAGTGGCAACGATACCTGCCTGTTGAGCTATTTTTTCGATAGCGATAATCATTGTACTAGCACCGACCAAAGCGTCTTGGCGCATATTCATGGGTACAGTACCAGCATGTCCCGCCATGCCTTTAACTGTGAGTTGCATGCGTTTAGCACCAGCAATTCCACTTACAATACCAGTGGGTAAGTTATGTTCTTCTAGTACAGGGCCTTGTTCAATATGCAGCTCGAGATAGCCTACTAGCGAATCGGGATCAAGTTTACTCGTCAGTACACGATCAAAATCTAATCCAACATCGAGCATTGCTTGGCGTAATGAGATCTCGTTTTCATCGCACAGTGATGCCCACTGAGATTGCCAGTGACCGGTTAATGCGCGACTGCCAAGCAGGGTCGTGCCAAAGCGCGTTCCTTCTTCATCACAAAATCCAACAATATCAACATGAAATGGCAATTCGATCTGTTGTGCGGTAAACATATCGATTAACGCAATAGGCGCAATGACACCTAACATGCCATCATATTTCCCACCATTAATGACGGTATCTAGGTGGCTACCAAGCACTAAACGTTTTGCATCAGGGGCGGCACTTTGATAACGCCCCCACACATTGCCCACAGCATCTTGCCAAGTTTGCATACCAGCTTGTTGCATCCATACTGAAACTTGTTCGTTAGCCTGCATGTGCTCGCGACTAAGATAGCGTCGGTCTAAATACGTCGATGATTGACTAATGCAGCCTAGCTCATCACAGCGTTGCATGACCTCATCAGCATATTGCTCAATGGTTTTCATTGACCGTATACCGAGAAGGCTGCGTCGACACCTTCACCTAGACCTAATTGATGACCATTACGACGTAATACTGTTTCGAGTGACTGCAAAGTATTGAACACACAATCCGGTCTAGCGTTATACCCCATAGTCCCGATTCTCCAGATTTTGCCATGCAACGGTCCAAAACTAGTCCCAATTTCGATATTAAAATCGTGTAGCATTTGGTGGCGTACGGTATCACCGTCAACAGCATCAGGAATGTAAACACCCACTACGTTATTCATTTTATTGGTCAAATCGCCAAAAGGTTTTAAGTTGAGGCCTTGCACCCCTGCCAACATCGCATCACCGTTTAGCTTGTGGCGAGCGATACATTGGTCGATCCCCTCATCTAATAAATTGATGGCGCACTCTCTAGCACAATACAACATTGAAGCCGCTTCAGTATGGTGATTGAGTCGCTCATCCCCCCAATAATCAATGATCATAGGTAAATCAAAATAATTAGAGCGGATACGCGAAGCTTTACCATCGCTATGATGTTCATTGCGGATCCCTGCTTCGACATGACGACGAGCATTGATCACGTCTAAATAACGTTCACCCATAGTCACTGGGGCACTGCCTGATGGGCCACCAAGGCATTTTTGTAATCCAACTGACACGGCATCAATTTTCCAGTTGTCAGTTTCAAATGCATTACCACCAATTGAAGCGGTTGCATCACAATACAACAACACATCCAAACGGCGACAAATTTCACCAATATCAGCTAGAGGCTGAAGCATAGTTGTTGAAGTATCACCTTGGACAATCGCAACCATCTTTGGGTTGTGTTGTTTGATAGCGGCTTCGATTTGCTCGGGTTTAAATACTTCGCCCCAAGGCACCTCAATGGTAAATACTTGCGCGCCTGCTCGTTCGGCGATCTCTGTTAACAAATGACCAAAGCGACCAAAAATAGGTACTAGTACTTTGTCACCTGGTTCCAAGGCGGAGACTAAGATAGCTTCAATACCGGCTCTGGATGTACCATCAACTAATAAGGTTTGTTGGTTTTTGGTCATAAAGACGTCGCGATACAACGCCATTGTTTCGTTCATATAGCCCGTCATGACGGGATCATATTGGCCGACTAATTGTGTCGACATCGCAGATAATACGCGTGGATAACAATTAATTGGACCTGGACCCATCAATAAACGTGGTGGTGGGGCTAATAATGATGATTTTGATTGAAAAGGCATGAGTAAATCCTATAAGAAAAATTGAGCAAGCATTCGTACACCGGTAATCATTAAGACAACGGCGAATACACGTTTTAATTTTTGAGCATCAAGTTTGCTAGCAATATTGGCTCCGATGGGGGCAAATAAGACGGTCAATGGGACGATACATACAAAGCCAACTAAATTGACCAAACCAAATGTACCAAATGGAGCGTCGCTTGGAGTGACACCAATAATCAACATTGTGATAGCTGCGGGTAAAGAGATGAGCAGACCTACCGCAGCAGCAGTACCGACGGCTTTGTGTGCGGGGTAATTACAAAATGTCAGCATAGGTACTGTCAAGGTGCCTCCGCCGATACCGACGAGTGAACTAAATAATCCGACACTGGTACCCATAGACGCTTGCCCGACTTTACCTGGCAATTGTGAAAACAAGGCTTTTTTGCTGCCCACTAACATATTGATAGCAGAGAGAGTGGCAATAATGCCAAATAAGGCAGTGAGCCATTGGCCGTTTACCCGTGTGACCAACCAGCTGCCCAATAACACACCCATTAAAATAAATGCGCCCCAAGCTTTAAGTAGTTCAACATCGACATTACCTTTCGCGCGATGAGCTCTAATTGAGCTAATAGAGGTGGGAACAATCGTGGCTAGAGAGGTTGCAGTAGCAACGACCATGGCTGACTCTGGCGATACACCAAACGCCTGAAACAAAAAATACAGCACAGGTACGATAACAATGCCGCCACCCACGCCAAGTAATCCCGCGAGTAGTCCAGCAAAGATCCCTGTACCCATTAAGGCAACGATTGTTGGCCAGTTTTCTAATAAATATTCCAAAGTTGTGTTCCTGTATTGATGTTGAGTTAAACCGTTTGAGTGCTAAATGCGTTGCCATCACTGCGCGGATCCGTTGCAGCTTCGGTCACACCCGATGGATGAAGCACAACCGCACCGGCATGTCCCATCAACTCATTACAAGGCGCTACGATAGCGGTGTCATGACCACGCTGTGTTAATTGCTGACCTAGCTCATCGGCTAAATCACTTTCGATTTTTAAATTATGGGATTCGTCTCCCCAGGTGCGACCCAGTAGCCAACGCCCTTTTGCAATGGCGGCAGATAATGAATAATCGTGATACACATAGCGACTAAACAGCGCGGCTTGTGTTTGCGGCTGACCTTCTCCGCCCATCGTGCCATAACTCATGCGACGTCCATCGGTGAGCTCCGCAAAGGCAGGGTTTAACGTATGAAACGGCGTTAAACCCGGTTCGAGTTGTTGTAAACTGCCCGGTTCAAGTGAAAATGATGTCCCCCTATTGTTCCATACAATTCCCGTTGAAGGGCTGACAATCCCCGAACCAAATTCCCAATAAAGGCTCTGAATATAGCTGACCATTCTGCCTTGGTTATCGCAAGCACCCATCCATATCGTATCTCCGTGTTTGGCTTGATGTGGCCAAGGCATGGCTTTTTCGGGATCAACATTCTCCAGCATGTCAGCGATGCTTTGTGATGAAAGTAGCTCGGTCAAATCAATGCTTAATCTGACGGGATCGGTAACATGTAAATTGCGTTGGATAAACGCTTGTTTGGTTGACTCGATTAACAAGTGCACCATCTCTAATTCAGTGTCCGATTGCTCACTAAATAGCGTGTGGTAGCGTTGATGCAATTGGTCATATAGCGCCAAAATCAACAACGATGCGATACCTTGCGTCGGAGCGGGTAGATTATACAAAGTGCCTTTGCTCGTAGTGACACTTAACGGTTCGACCGCTTTAGCTTCATAGTCTGCAAAATCACTGAGTTGAATTGGAGAGCCAGCTGCAGCTAAATCATCTGCTAATTCTTGGGCTATTTCACCGTGATAAAAATCTCTTAACCCGTTTTGGGCTAGTCGTTGCAAGGTATTGGCAAGTTTAGGTAATTTTAAAATTTTGCCTTTTTTGAGGGCGTTACCTTTAATTAAAAACTGCTCAAACCCCGGAAATTCAGCCATGTCGTCAAAGGTCTTGATACTGGCATCATGTAAACTTTGGGTCACTTCGATTCCCCATTGTGCTTGATTAATCGCGGTATCAAATAACTCTAAAAGCGGCATGTTAGGTTGCCATTGTGCACTAATGGATAGGGCTTTTTCCCAACCTGCAACGGCGCCAGCCATAGTTAAAGCCGCCTTAGCCCCGCGACTAGGAATACTCGGCATATCCGCATAGAAATCTAAGGTAGCTTGTTTGGCGGCAGTGCCACTGGCATCAATCGCAATAGGGGCTTTGCCCGGTTCACTGATTAACCAAAATCCATCTCCACCCATGCCATTCATGTGTGGGTATTCAACAGCGATAGAAGCCGCGGCTGCGACCATGGCTTCGATTGCGGTGCCGCCCTTTTCTAAAATCGCTCGGCCTGCTGAAGTCGCACCAAAATGTGGAGCGGTAAATGCAATGTGTGTCCCGTTTGAATTGCTCATAATGAATTACTCCCTAATAATGATTTAGCGATGTGTAACAACGATAGGTCTTGGTTCTTTTGCCCAATCAATGACACGCCACAAGGCGCACCATCTATATGAAATAATGGTAAGTGTAATTGTGGTAGCCCGGTTAACCCAGCGATTGCCGTAAATGACATCAATGTATTGCGATATTCATTGAGTTCGTCTGGTCGTGTCGACACTAATGGCGATCGACCTGGTGTAGTGGGGATAACGAGTACATCACATGATGAAAATAATGTGGCGACTTTTGCTTGGGTCACCTTTTGTTGTGCTAACGCTTGTTGATGTTGGTCATCTGTAATTTCAGCACACCACACAAAGCGACTGAGTACATCCGGTGCAAATACTGGATCGTGCTCAGTGATCCATGCGCCATGCTCTTGCCAAATATCATAACCTTGTAAGGTGCGAAAAGTGTCACTCAATGCAAGTTGCTCTGTATCGAGTGTGAGTGTATGTTGACTTACGCTATCTCCAATCGTCTCAAGCCACTGTTGAATATGGGCTGACTGTTCGCATTGTGCGATTAAGTTGGCTATCACTCCCAGTTTGATAGGTGCAGGCACGTTGGCTGAGCAATCTGTATTGGATACATATAAGGTGTCTGCGACACGGATGAGCTCATCCAAAGAACGACACATCCAACCCACAGTATCAAAGGACGGTGCCAGTGCGACCATGTTATCGCATGGTATCAATCCATGAGATGGTCGCAGTCCATATAAATTATTATAACTTGCAGGTACTCTTATGGAGCCTCCCGTATCAGTCCCTAAGCCGATATCAGCTAGGTCCGCAGCGACAGCGTTGGCTGAACCACTCGATGATCCCCCTGGCAATCGCTCTGGTGTGACAGGATTAATAAGCGTCGGATAATGTATATTTTGTCCATTTAAACTGTACGCTAACTCATCGGTTAGCGTCTTTCCTACATACTGTGCACCATGTGTTAATAATGCCTGCACCGAACTGTTGGTTTGGCTAGGGATGGGGTGAGTGGCTAACCAAGTTGGATTACCGGCTGCAGTAGGAATACCTGATATCGCAAACAAATCTTTCACCGCTAATCGTAACGCGCTTAATGAAATACCAGACGCTGGCATTTGCATTGAGTCGGTTGATCTATTTGTAAATGGCGCGAGAGGTTGCGTGTTCACAAAAGCAGGGTGGATGTGTTGGGTCATGATATTCCTTGTTAATTTACCACTCTATGAAACACTTGTTTCATTTATTTGTCAATAGAAACGATCGTGATCATAACGACCATTCAAATGGGTACGTTGCTTATCATAAAATTAATCAAGCAAATATCAGGCCTTACCTGCTAAATACACCTTCCAAATAAGTAAAATATACATAAGAAATGTCAAATAGGTTGGATTCTTGCATAGGTAGTCATATTGGAACGCTGAACGAGTCCAAATAGCACTCCATTCTTGGCATAGATTAATAAGCGAGAGAATGGGATGACCGACATAATAAATTATAAAAAAGGGACGTAGTATGCACAGTGATAGTATGCAACGAAATAAAATGCGCCGAAATACAGAAATCATGTTTGCATTGGATGATATCCCCACATTCAAACAGAGTACTACCGCGGCTTTACAGCATATATTAGCATGTTTTGTAGGGATCATTACGCCCTCTTTAATCATAGGTTCTGCGCTGGGTTTATCATCTGAGGTACCCTATTTAATCAGTATGTCCTTGTTTGTGTCTGGCGTTGGCACCTTCATTCAAGCCAAAAAAATAGGGCCAGTTGGCAGCGGATTAATCGCTGTGCAAGGCACGAGTTTTGCGTTTATTAGTGCGATTTTGATTGCTGGTTTTTCAGTTAAAAATCAAGGTGGTAGTAAAGAAGAAATACTGGCAACCTTATTTGGTGTGTGCTTTGTAGGAGCTTTCATCGAAATCATTGTGAGCCAATTTGTCGAAAAAATTAAACGGGTAATCACGCCATTGACAACAGGGATTGTGATTACCACTATCGGGGTGAGTTTAATCAAAGTAGGGATGACAGACCTCGGTGGCGGTTTTGGTAGTGACACATTTGGTGAAACCCAAAATATCTTACTTGGGTTGTTTGTCTTGATCGTAATTGTTGGAATGAATGTCTCCAAAAACCCTTGGGTAAGGTTGTCTGGGATCATGATTGGTATGGTGTTGGGTACAATTATGGCTTATTTTCTGGGAACGGTATCCTTAGCTGGTATGGGCTCACAACCCTTATTCAGTATGCCCATTCCGTTTAAATATGGCTTTAATTTTGATTGGAATGTGTTTATTCCGATTGCGTTGATTTACTTCCTTACCGCGTTAGAAACTTCCGGCGATCTCACTGCTAACAGCTTGTTCTGTGGACTCCCGATTAAGGGGGATAAATACATCAAACGTATTAAAGGTGGGATCTTAGCTGATGGCATTAATTCTGTTATTGCTGCAACGTTTAATACCTTTCCGAACACCACGTTTGGCCAAAACAATGCCGTGATCCAATTAACCGGTGTGGCCAGTCGATATGTGGGTTTTTTCGTCGCTGCGATGTTGGTAATTTTAGGCTTATTTCCAATCATTGGTGGGGTGTTACAAGCAATCCCCAAATCGGTATTAGGTGGCGCTACATTAGTGATGTTTGCAACTATTGCGGTGGGGGGAATTAAGATTTTGGCCAGTGAACCAATTGATCGTCGTAAGTCTTTGATAATTGCTACTTCTCTTGGGGCCGGACTGGGTGTGTTAATGGTGCCAGATGTGTTAGGTGGTTTACCGGATATGATAAAAAACACATTATCATCGTCAGTTACCATGGCTGGGTTTACAGCGATTATTATGAGCTTAGTATTACCTGAAAAAACAGAAGAAGTTGCAATGCTAAAAGCTGAGAAGATCCATTCGTAGTATTTAAGGCATAAAAGTATACAGATTAAGCCGCTCTTTTATGGTGCTAGCATTCACCAAAACAAAGCATTAGTAATGCTTGTAGCGCCAAAATGAGTCAAAAGTGGACCGAGTGGTCAATAAGGTTTCGGTTCGATGAGTTCGTACACAAGTTTAGATTTTAAGGAGTTTTCGATGAGTAATGCGCGCCATATTTGGTTAAAGCACCCTGCGGGTATTTTTACCGCGAATCAACAAGACGCAACCAATGGTGTCGTTGTTGCGGGACAATATATTGTTGAACTAGTCGCACAAGGGCAATCCCCTGTCACTCCTATAGACCAAGTAATTGATTGTCGAGGTATGGCAATAACACCGGGGCTGATTAATACGCATCATCATTTTTATCAAACGTTGACCCGCTGTGTACCACAAGCATTGAATAAACCCTTATTTCCTTGGCTAAAAACGCTTTATCAAGTGTGGAAGAATCTCGATCCGGAGATGTTGTCGGCTGCGACACAATTAGCATCGTTAGAGCTAATGATGTCTGGGACGACAACCGTTTGTGATCATCACTATGTGTTTCCCAATGGGCTAGAACAAGGTATTGATATTCAGGTGAATGCATTACGTGACCTTGGGTGTCGAGCAACATTGACACGAGGCTCGATGAGTTTGGGTGAAAAAGATGGCGGTTTACCGCCTGATAGCGTGATTCAAACTGAAGATGTGATTTTAGAAGATAGTGCCCGAGTGGTAAATCTATATCATGAAAGAGGTGAAGGCGCGATGATACAAATGGCGCTGGCACCGTGTTCACCTTTTTCGGTTTCGACTCAGTTAATGAAAGATACTGCTGTGTTGGCTCAATCATTAGATGTGCTGCTGCATACCCATTTAGGCGAAACTGAAGATGAAGATGCGTTTTGTGTACGTGAGTTCGGTATGCGTCCGGTGGATTATTTAGAGTCTTGTGGCTGGCTCAATGATCGCACATGGTTGGCTCATGGGATTCATTTTAACCCAGATGAAATAACACGTTTGGGCGCAGCAAAAATAGGCATAGCTCATTGTCCAAGTTCTAATATGTTATTGGCCTCGGGGATCTGCCCGACCTTAGATTTAGTTAATGCTGGGTGTCGAGTTGGCCTTGCTGTGGATGGTTCAGCTTCAAATGATTGCTCAAACATGATCCAAGAAGCGCGTCAGTCTTTGTTACAACAGCGTTTGCGTTATGGCGCAGAAGATATGACTGTACAGCAGGTGTTACAATTTGCGACGAAAGGCTCTGCGGATGTGTTGAGGCGTGGTGATATCGGTGAAATTGCGGTGGGTATGCAAGCCGATCTTGCGCTGTTTAAGTTAGATGATTTACGTTTCAGTGGTGCAGGTGATGCGATTGCAGCCTTAGTCCAATGTGGTGCGCACACGGTGGATAAATTAATGGTCGCAGGTGAATGGATCATTGAGGATGGTTATCATCAGAAGATTGATCCGCAAGAGTTAATGGCGCAACATGCGAGTTTTGCGCGAAAATTACAAATGGCGTAGCACACAAGCGCAGCCATATTTATAATCGAGTACAAATACATTTATTAAGAACCTTACTCTCTTAAAAACTTAGAAGAATTATTATTATGTCAGCCATGTTAAACCAATTATTAGATCGTATGTTTCAATTGAGTGCTAAAGGCGCAAATGTCAGAACAGAATGTGTAGCGGGATTAACGACGTTTGCTGCGATGTCTTATGTGCTGGTTGTTAATCCGAGCATTTTATCTGCAAGTGGGATGCCGCTTGAAGGATTGATTACGGTGACTGCGCTTGCGGCATTTGTTGGTACAATGCTGATGGCTGCGATGACCAATTACCCGATCGCGATGGCGCCAGGCATGGGATTGAATGCATTCTTTGCGTTTACGATTTGCTTGACCCGAGAAGTGCCGTGGGAAGCTGCGTTGGGGATCGTTTTTTGGAATGGCATCTTGTTCTTAGCGTTGTCGTTGTTAGGAGTTCGCAAAAAAATAGCCGAAGCCATACCTAATGCCTTAAAAATTGGGGTGCAATGTGGGATCGGATTATTCATTGCTTTCATCGGTTTAAAAAATGCAGGGCTAGTTGTGGATAACCCTGCGACATTTGTCTCCTTAGGTAACATGTCTGAACCGGCGACATTGTTAGCGTTAGTTGGGATCATAGTAACGATTATCTTGATTGTGAAGCAAGTTACTGGGGCGATATTGCTGTCAGTTATAGGGTTAACGATTGTGGGTCTCTTTATTCCTAGCGGGGATGGAGTATTAACCGCGACACCGGATGGCATCATCGGCATGCCTGAAAGTATCAGTAATACCTTTTTTGCGATGGATATTATGTATCCAATTGAACATTTTGCCCAAACTTGGGATCTGATCTTCGCACTCTTGTTCGTCAATATGTTTGATACCATCGGTACATTGATAGGGGTATCGCGCAAGGCGAATTTAGTCGATGCGCAAGGTAAGCTTCCAAAAATGGGAAGTGCAATGACGGCTGATGCCGGTGCAAGTGTCGTTGGCGCAGCGTTAGGTACATCACCTGTTACGTCTTATGTCGAATCCGCTGCAGGTGTATCTGCCGGCGGCCGTACAGGGTTGACCGCGGTTGTGGTTGCGGTATGTTTTTTATTGGCGTTGTTTTTAACACCGGTCATGAAAATCATTCCATTGATGGCAACGACTCCGGCTTTGATCATGGTTGGGATATTTATGATGGAATCAATTCGTCAATTAGATTTTGATGATATGCCGTCCTTAGCGACCGCTACGATTGCGATGATGGTGATGCCTTTGACGTTTAGTATTAGTGAAGGGATCGCATTGGGTTTTATCACATACGTCGGGATCAAAATGGGTACTGGGAAGTTTAAAGAGGTATCGGTCATTACCTACATAATGGCTGCGGTATTTGTGCTGCGCTATGTATTGGATCTAACCTAAAGCCAGTAACGCGTGTAATAAGTAAACACGTTACAAGTCGGATAACTCATCGAGCTGCTTGTAGAGGGTAGAAATACCCTCAATGCGCGATTCCCCACCTTGGTCTTTGAGGGTCTGATAAACATGATTACAGATCATCGACAGCACACTCATTGGAGCTGCGTAACTATCAAATGCATTTTCTTGCCCCAAATGACAAACCAACAAATGATCAACCTGCTGATTAAATACCTGTCCAGAGGGATCCGTTAGCAAAATCGTTGGTTGTCCTGCAATACTCTCAACTAACTGTCTAAAGCCTTTTGGACGACGCCGAAAACCGACTAGTATAATAAGTTCATCCGGTGCCAAATCGACTAACTCTTCAGCTAGTGTTTGTCCTGGTTGAGGCAGTATTCTGACCGATGCGCGTATTTGTTTAAGTTGCTGTCTAAAATGCAGGGCAACAGGGTAGCTATTTCTAAAACCTACAATACTGATTTTAGGGCTAGTAGCAATGAGCGTCACGATTTGAGCTAACTGTTGTGCCGGGATATCATGAATCGTCTTCGTGAGTCGTTCGATTTCTTGGGCTAAATCATTTTGATTGGGTGCGTCTACAGGGGCAACAGGTAAACCGCTTTGGCGTAAATGATGTAATTCAGCTTTAACTTGTTGGTGCGAGTCGTATCCAATTTGTCTAAAAAAACGACTAACGGTAGCTTTAGAGGTGGCCGTCGCAATGGCAATGTCATTCATCGACATACTGAGAATCGCTAAAGGGTGAGCCTGGATGTAGTTTGCGATTACCCGAGCCGAAGGAGATAACTCTGGATATAAGCGTGTGATAGCTGCATTAATACTGTTACTACTATTCAATCTAGATCTCGACCTGGTAACTCAATAATGTATGTCAGTGTAATGAAGTGGCAAAAAAAACGCTAACAGTTTCCACTATTAACTGGTTGGTACAATGATATTCTTGAGCTACTGGGGTATATTCCCTACAATAACGCACAATTATTATATTCAAGGTTATCTACATGAGTGATTCACAATCTTTGCCTGCATTACCAGACCGTCTTTCTACTAACCCACGTAGCCCACATTATATTGAAGAGGTATTTCAAAGTGATATCGGTATTACGTTAAATGGCAGAGAGCACACCAACGTAGATGAATATTGTATCAGCGAAAACTGGATCAAAGTGCCATCACCTAAAGCACTCGACCGCCGTGGTCAGCCAATGTTGATCAAGCTTAAAGGGACTGTTAAAGCGTTTTATAAATAAACGCTGATCCCTCAAAATATGCAGCCCAGCAATATACGGCCTAAGCATACGCAGTCAAAGGGTAAACCGCCGACTTATGACAAGGCGATTCAAAGTTATAGCGCATTAGAAGAAAAGCTTAATGCGTTGAGTCATTTGCTGGGTTGGATATTAGCCATTATTGGCACCATTGCCTTGGTGTTAAAAAGCCAAACCCTGATTGAAAATGTGTCATCTGTGGTTTTTGGTAGCTCGATGATATTATTGTTTGGGGCATCCACATTATATCATTGGGTTGATGATGCACATTGGAAAGCAATACTCAAACGAGCAGATCATATTGCGATTTACTTACTAATCGCTGGCTCGTACACGCCATTCTTATTAGTTTCGCTAGAGGGCTGGGTATCTACTGTTAGTATCATTAGTATTTGGTGCATTGCGCTATTAGGCGTGTTGTTCAAGACACTGTTTCATAATCAATACCCCAAACTTGCTATCGCGACTTATGCTGTCATGGGCTGGTTAGCGTTAGTGATTATTGTTCCTATATACAACGCGTTGCCATTTATGGGATTTGCTTTGCTGTTTTTAGGTGGCTTGGCATATAGTTTAGGTATTCCATTTTATATGGCCAAACAAACACAATTTACTCATGCGATATGGCATGTATTTGTCTTGTTAGGTGCGGGGTGTCATTTCTTTGCTATATATAGATACGTGATTGCGTAGTGATTTTGGAGATATCGATGTTTCACAAAACCGTTACTAGCCTAGTTAAACATCGCTGCAACAACATTATTCCGATGCAGCTGCACAAGCTCTATTAACCAAGCTAGCTTTCAATCGGTTTGAGTCCGAGTTACCAAACATTCAAAGTGCTCAACAACTGATCTCTAGCTACAAACCAAGTATGGGGTGGTTTGTAGTGGCACAGTTTAATACCTTTTTACAGCGGGATTTATCCAGATTTAGGTCTAAGATAAAGGAATCAATCTAAAAAGGAATTTAGGCTATGCAATCTCCCTCTCATATTACCCTTGGCGGTAATAGTCAGCAGCATGTTTCATTAAATCTTAAAATGGCTAATCGGCATGGTTTGATTGCAGGGGCAACAGGCACTGGCAAAACCGTGAGCTTACAGACCTTAGCGGACAATTTTCTCATGCGAGTGTGCCTGTTTTCTTCGTCGATGTAAAAGGCGACTTATCTGGCTTAGCCTGCGCAGGAAAAGCACACCCTAAAATAACAGAACGATTAACCTACATTGGCATTGATGATCATGCTTTTACCCCTAACCCTGTGGTGTTCTGGGATGTATTTGGTAAATCGGGTCAACCAATGCGCACGACCGTCAGTGAAATCGGGCCATTACTCATGACGAATTTACTGCAATTAAATGATACCCAAACAGGAGTACTATATACATGATCTGATGACGACGGATATGTCTGGTCGAGGCGTAATTAATATTTTTGCGGTGAATCAGTTGATTAACCAGTCACCCAAGCTCTATGCCACAGTGTTGTTATGGTTACTCTCGGAAGTGTTTGAAACATTGCCTGAGGCGGGGGATTTAGATAAAACAGTATCGAAATTTGATATTGGTTCCTATTCTATTGCTTATGACAAGTGCAAATGTAATGACCTATTAACCTAATTTAGGATTTGCACCTGGTTTTTTATATCAAGGCTTACATGGAATGGTCCTGTTGGCGACTATATTAATCACTGTTATCGGTGGACGAGTCGTTCCTAAGTTTACCGCAAATGGTTTGCAGACAAAAAAGGTCCTACCAAATCGGTATTTAAAAATTGGTGCAACAACGAGTTTAGTCGTTACATTTATCATTAGCATTTATACCTATTGGTTTAACATTATTAAGTATTCACTACTTAATAAACACCCTTAGTATAAGCACTGCATTACATAGTTTGACGGTAGAGGTCATAAGCGGAATGATTTTGGCAATGAAGGCACGAGTGTCTTTAGGTCACACTGGAAAAAACTTCACAGTAAACCAATAATAGTAATCGCATTCGTTGCAGTCTTGGCGGCAGGACTAATACGCAGTGTGTTAATGGCAGCAGTTCCAAGTCAGGCATTGTTATGGTGGGGGGTGTCTGGTGGCTTGTGAATCATTGCTTTTAGCTGCTTTATCATCTATTACTGGAAGATATTACTAAAACCAAGAGTAGACGCAATGTAAATGCACAAATAATCAACAGGTCGTTCATGCTGAAAACGTTATAAAGGGCAATGTTGATTGTTAAACAAACTAAACGGGTAATATTTCAACGAAAAACAATAAATATCACTTTATTTCAATTTTATTACTATATTGTGTTGACGCATCAAAATAAGTCTGTAGAATGCGCTCCTCGCTTGAGGCAACAACGGCAAGTCGGCAACGACAGAGCCAGTAGCAGCAAGTGTTTGAAGATG
>Ga0222715_10000366_pt1 | contig 45128 bp, 29 predicted proteins | sample C33_9DmetaG_FD_165056 | JGI IMG/M metagenome (GOLD analysis project Ga0222715, IMG submission 165056) | Estuarine water microbial communities from San Francisco Bay, California, United States - C33_9D | ecosystem: Environmental > Aquatic > Marine > Unclassified | place: USA: California...
CGGAAGAAGTGCCTTACTATGGTACTGCCCAACAGCCATGCCCTGATTGTACGACAAGCCAGAATCCATAGGCTGACCATTTCTATTTAAATATTGTACGTAGCATCCGTGCTGATCAAGTAGATTATCTCTAACCCATTTCCAGCCACTCCATGCTAATTGACCACCAAGATTTGCTGCAACCAAACCTGCTGCTGCAGTTCCGGCAATAGCCAATCCACCAGTAGCAACACCGGCAGCACCTATTGCTGCACTTCCAGCAACTGCGCCAATCCCACCTGCAATTAAACTGAAAACAGATGTAGAACCAGTAGCAATTGCAGAGCCACTTAAGCCCTCAGATACATTTGGTAAAGCCTTAGCTGTTTCCATTGCCATAGCATCCTTTACAAGTGCACTAGAGCCATGTGTAAACTGAATCCCACCAGTCATTTGCGGACCCAATACTTCAGCCAATCTGTCTACAGAAACATTATTACCCATTATTATTCCCGTATTACCAGCTCTAATCGAATCAAGATATATTCTCGTATCATTTCTAATAGCTTGAGTAGACAACCAGGAATGCATCCATGAGGTTAAATACCATTTTGCTGGATCATTCACAGTTACCAAGGCGTTGGGAGTTATTGAGGTGACATACCCCATATCACTAGTGAAGTGATGAACTACTTGCTCTACCTCAAAAATTCCATACATTCTTTCGTATACGTCAGCAAGGTACACTAAATCATGTGGCCTTATATCTCCATTTCCAATAACTATTAACTCACCTTGATATATATCTTTAATAGATTCTTTTAGGTGAGAAAGGGCTATTCTTCTAGCGCTTAACTCATCTGGAGTTCCTGTAGCGTTCTTTGTCACGCCTCTAATGGTCTCCATAGGGTGCATTAATGGATGCAAGAAACCAAAGAATCCTTCACCTATCATGTTATCAAAATAGATTCCTGTCTCTACGGTTTTCTCAACCTGCCTTTCGGCTGGAGCGCCCTTGTCCAATGCGACGGTTACTGGATACTTTCCGTCAGACACAGCAGTTACTGTAGTTGCAACGTTGTTTAGATTTTCCTGTATTTGATTAGAGAGTATATGAGAGAATGAACTTATATAATGTATTCTTTGGAAAGGCTCTCTAATCTCTATAACTGGCTCTCCATACTCTCTTGTAAATGGATTATCTACCGCTCTCAGTATAGAGCCTTCTCTACCTAAGGAATAGTAGATAGAATCATTTAAAGCTTTATTCATGATGTGCGCATGTTTTCTGAAATCAGAAGCTTGATTTAAGGCATACCCCATCTGCTGCATAGCCAGTTTATACATATTTAGAAGTCCGCTTAAGCCAGTCGTCAAAGCACTCCACATTGGACCTATACTCTTAGAAAAGAAATCGCCTATACCATTTGCGGCGTAAGAGAATATATCAGAAGAACTGTTACCCTCCGCTTTTGTTGCAACTAATAACTGAGTAAATTTATCATCCTTCTTAGCGTAGTCGCCATAAGGATCTATGTATGCCCTAAATATTCTATCTACAGGTTTAAAGCTCCACTTATCATTTTGTGAGCTACCCCAAACTTTTCTATCCGGTCTAAGAACAAGCCATGCTCTAGAATACGCATCTGACCACATTCTTTGCCTAAACAAACCTACCATCAACAGGAAGAGCTGCTTAGGTGTTCTTATATTGCTTCTAACATATTGCAATCTATCATCACTATTTCCACTAAAGGAAATTTGAACACCATAAACTTCTCTTGCTATTTCATTATTAAAGATAAGGTCATTAACTCTCTTTAGCCTTTTTACCAAAAAGTTGTTCAGACCCTCAACTAGTCCACCTTGACTAGTAGGAGCATCAATAAAGGAGCTCATCATAAATTCTATTGCTTGTTGTGCTCCGTTAATTGTTTCGGTATTAAGACCAGAGGTTAATGGATCATACTCAGAACCCGTGACTGCTATGTTGAACTCGCTATTATTGGCCCAATCTTCTCCTAGCAAAACTGCAAATTCGTCTCTTGCTGAATTTCCAAATTTTTCCAAAATAACTGCAGACTGTCCATCTATAATTTGTTGAATTGAATCAGGGAATTCTATTTCACTGTCTGGATCCATACCATACACATCAGCAAAAACTGATTTTACGCTTTCGTAAGTATGATATGAGGTCCTAAACTGGTCCCATATCTCCTGTGCTTCTAATAGAGTTCTACCATCTCCAGCTATAACTGATACTTCTTGGTTGAAGTCTTCGTCATAATAGTTTCTAGCATTAATTGACACTTCGTCTAAAACAGAAAACACAGGAGCAAAACTTGCAGTAGGTTGAACACTAAAGCTTCTATACCTTTGACCACCAGGAGCCATATTTCCATTCAAAGTACTATACAATTCTTCAGCTGTTAAACTATTGTAACTTTGATTAACCAGGGCATCGAAATACGTTCCCGTCTGCATGTCGCTATTTTCTGCATCTGTCTCATAGTTAATACTTAAGTATAAAGGATTTCCACCGTACTGCAACATATCCATTATTGATATGGATCCATCAACTGATGAATCAAGACTATACCAATCCAGGTATGCGTTTCTTGTTTCAATATTTGACTCAGACATTCCAGATCTTAACGGATCATATGTCATTCTTTTAGCGTAATCAGCAACAGAGTCTGCAGTAAAGTTTCCAAAGCCAATTATGCTTCCATAGCTGGCAGACAGATCGTCTGATGTTGAAAGTACTTTTGCCTGAGCTACTGCTCCAGAAACAACACCAACTGGTACACTATCTGGAACGAAGGTAAATACACACCCTTGTGCCTCGGGCTTTTCTTTAAATCCACGACCATCATCATCATAGCTTCCCTGTGCGTTTCTTGGTGGAGAAAGAATACCTAGGTGATATGCTGCATCTGGGGATACGACTGCTGCTGGCCCCTTATCATTGGGTCCGCTAGGCTCTTTTGACCATAGTGAGTACGCTGGAGTACATACGACAGCTCTTTTAGTAGTGGGGTTATAAACTAAAACTTTTCTTAGTTTGTAATCCTCATAAGACCCAGTAACGTCTGGAATTATTATAGTATCTGTCGGCGCATTTCCATTGGTTAGGTGATCAAGTTGTGCATCTCCTGATGAGACTACCTCTCTATCAGGGGTTTCCATTCTATCTTGAAAGAAATCTGAAATAACCTGTTTATTACTTGCATCTAATTGATCATATAAGCCCGAATGAATCTCCTCATAATTCAATGGCCACCTCATAGCAATATGAAATTGTTCATCTGCTGGGCCATTTGGTGTTCCCCAACTAGTAAAAATTTGCCTTATCATATTAACAGTAACATCATCAGAAGATCCAGTAGTCTCACGGATCCAGGCTACAGATGGTGTTGGCATCGTGGGTATAGCTGTAGAGTTATGAAATGCTTCAGCTATACTCTCCCCTTGAGCTATTAGCGAACCAAGATCCAGATCCATATCATCTAAAGACAATACTTCGTTTTCTGAAGATAAAAGACTTTGATTAGTACTTTCAAGGTGGTTTTTTTCTAATTCTCTTAGCTCTTTAAACTTATCCTCAAAATCCTTATATGTATCTCCTTCAAATATATGATACAAGCCCGCACCACCAGTAGAATCATTGTCTTTAGTATCTATAAAAAATGGATACCTATATCTTGGTGGTAAATTATTTATCTGCTTATGAATACCACTATATGGACCGGTTGAAAGCGAAGAAGTTGTAGGGTCATAGCTGGAGTTTACATTTCCAATAGGTAAGTGCATGCCGACTGTAACATTTCCAGATCTTTGAGGTATCTTACAGATAATGTCTCCATTTTCATCCAAATACTCTAGCCCTCTAGGATCAGAAAAATTAATAACCTTGTCTAACAAGCTGCTAGTGGGAGCATATTCGTTAATTGGCTGACCATATTCATCAGTCGCCTCTTCCAAAGCTTGCTGTATCTTTTCAGTAACGGAAAGTATATTATCATTTAACTCATCGTTTTGATAAAATGCAGCATAATCCATAAGTGCACTAGTTGAACTATTTAAATCATTCAACATATTCAGCAGTGCGCTGTCTGACTTTATTGGTTTAGGAGCTTCATTCGCTATATACCCCGTCGTAACAGGTACAACACCAGAAGTGTACAACCAATGAGGCTTTCCATAAAATATCGTAGATCTGTCTTCAAATGGTCGTACAGCAACTATGTAATTTGGGAGTAGGCGAGCACATATCTGGAACATATCCCAAACTGTTCTCATATATGTTTGAGCCCTAAAAGAGACTTCATCAAAACCAGGTAAATCATCATCCGCATTAGGAGATACTATACCCATTGTCTTCCAAATACTATTTCCACCCCTACCAGTCATTACCCCAGTAAGGTTACCGGCTAATGCCGTTCCCGCTAGACCTACTCCAATTGGGCCACCAACAGCTGCACCCAATGCGGTCAAGCCGAATGTAGCTGCACCGCCTAAAACGGTACTAACAGCAGCGCCCCTGCCCGAGGCATTGAGTTCACTATCTTCAGTTAATCTTTCTAGCGACATGTTCGCAGAAGCTCCGCCAGTTTGACTTTCTGACAACAGTCTATTCCACGCTATGTCTGTTAAATCTGCTAAATCACTTGAAGCTCTCGAATTAAAATCTTCGTCTACTATTGCTGATACAGTAGACCAGCCATCATCTAGGTCTCCACCCAAGAACTGGGCCATACCAGTTCCATTACCTGGATAAATATTTCTCTTAAATATCTCTAAATCAATATCATTTGCTGTGGCTGCAAAAAGTTTACCTACCAAACTTGCAGTATAACCGGTAAAACTCATAGCGGAACCAGCGACTTGTCCACTTCCAGCCTGCTCAAAAGCGGCTCCGATTTTATCCATTTTACCATTATGACTCCAAGCTTCTTGCTCGGTCATGCTGTCATACAAGGTTGTTCCAAAGTGCCTTATTCCAAATTTATTCTCAGAAAAAATAGTTCCACCATAAGCTAAAGCTATAGCTTCCCTAGCTCTAGATGAACCCATAGATAGCAACCTTACCATCAAGTCTCTTGGCTCAGATAACCAAAGACCAGTATCTATACCACCATCTATTTTCCCTGAGTCACCTTTCTTATTTGTACTATTGACCATAGCACCTAACTCTATGGCGTCAGACTGTGCGGTAACTGTAACGATTTCTCCCTGCTCAACATTTGTAATCATTCCATTAAACAAGGTCTGCAAAGAATTAGGATTAGATCCATACCCACCCCTTAAATGGACTCTAACTCCTGGCTTTAGTCTAATATTATTTATATCAACTATGTACTCATTAGACATATGGCCAAGAATATTTCTTGACATATTCAAGGTTCTATCAACAATAGCTGCTAATCCTTGACTTAAATTAAGGGAATCATCGTTAGATTGATCAATATTAGGATTAAATATATCACTAGATTCTTTTGTTGTTAGCTTAGAATACATATTAGATACCCTAAATATTAGAGTATCTCCTAAAAGATCTTCTGATGAAACTACAGAAAAATCTATTATAGATTGCAGGCCGTAAAAGTTGTCAAATAATTTAACGCCAGCAAAATGGCCACCCTCATCTATTAGCCACAGCATGTAAGTAGGGAAAGCTCTCAGCATCCTTCCAGATATATCTCTGTATCTGGTGTCTACCAGCATTTTTTCCCAGTGCTTATATTCGTCGCCATCATAGGCTTTTTGATACTTAGATAAACTCTGGCCTATGCCACTAAATGGGGGGTCATTTTCTGATATACCTGTATCTGGAGTACCAACATCTACCGCTAAATTAGATTGCAAATTTCTGTTTCCATCTGAATCTATCTGAACATTATTACCAGCTATTGTTAGATAAAATCTTCCATTCTCATTATCTAAGTAACCGAAATGATTCCCTACTGCTGTCATTAATATTGCTGGAGTTCTACCGCTAGCGACTTCCTGTGGAGACATTGCCGGAATCAATGATATAATTTTATGGAAGTCAACTTCCTCTGGATGGAAACTTACATATTCTTCATCAGGAAGACTTAAAGAACCTTGGAGTGCTTCTTCTATTTTTTGTCTCATAGAATAGTCACTTGGGCCTATATTCCCGACAGAATAAAATGCACCTGGGTTAATTTCTTCAAACAGAGGATTTAACTCATTATCTTCATCTATTCTAAAATTGACAAATGCCGTAAGTAAATCCCACCCTTTATCGAAATCAAAACCATCAACACCAATATAATTTCTATTACCCTCTGGATCAGCTTCCCCTCCGGATGTCCAGGAAAGGAATTTTTTCAAAGCTCTTTGAATTGTAGACTTAGAGTAGTTTCCGTCAATTACAAATTCTGCCATCTGCTGAACCATCTGATCTGTATTCTCGCCATTATAGTTTTGCACTATGGATTTAAATTCTGTAGCAACTATATCAGAAGGATAACTGTTAACAGAATAACCAGGGGCATACTCATACTGTATCATTTCTTCTTCATTTTCGAATATGAATGATTGAACTCTTGGAGTTTCGTTTGTGAAATTAAATATAACATCATCATCAAACATTTCAAAACTTCTGAAATAATAATCAGGATCTAAATGCCCAACAGTTTCTCCTTCAGAATTCTTAACTTGAAGTGGTAGATCTGGGTATGAATTAAAAGCACCCCACATCTGTTTAATTCTTAGGAAAGGATTCTTTTTGTTGGTAAACTGCTTTACAAAATCCTGCTGCTGCTTAGAGCTTAGCTCTTCTCTCTTCTGCTGGAATATGTCAAAATCAACTAGTCTTAAAGATACATCATAAACATGCGGGAATGATGGCTTTGTTGACACTGTATAGTTTAGTGGCATAACATATTTTATGCCTGCCAGAGCGGTAACTATATTCTTAATACCCAAGAAACCTATAACACCAGTAGCGTGCTCTAATCTCGCTAAAGCAGATATGTGGTCGAAAATTCTCTTGAGCTTCATGAGCTCTTTTTCTCCATAGACTGTCATCTTTACATCTATGAAACTATCTTTACCACCTATATGCTGATAACTAGGTTCATCCTGCATTTGAACCTGGAGCTTTGCGAAGTTGTTACCAAGAGTAACGTAAAAACCTTCTACTACAACAGAATCTGGATCTAGATCAACCCTAACCATTGGTACTTCCCACTCATTAAAAGTGAAATTACCTGAAGCTAATTTTGCAGCTTCCATCAATGATTGTATTGTACTGCTCTTAAAAAATCTTTCATACAAGTTTACACTAAAAGCTTTTCTAACTTCTTCTTTAGCAACTTCGTCATCTAAGTTTTGACCAGTTCTATTTAAATGATCTTGCTTAACTTTATCTACCAAATAGTCAAACGATGCTAAGCTATTTCTTGACAAGGACCAGAAAAATCTCTTAACTTCTGAAATATTTAAATTCTCATCGTCTTTTTTAAGTATTTGACCCTGATATCTATAAGTACCTACATCAGTGTATTGACTCAGTCCCAGTCCGGACTCAGTTTCAGAATACTCCCTCAACCATTCTTGTCTAGCATCATCTAGGTTATTTGTGTTCTCAATAATAAAGTCTTCCATAAAGAAAGCGTAATATTGCTCTGAACTAGTACCAGCGTTTTGACCAGCCAAAAGAAGGTCTATAGAATCAACTATTAAATCATATGTAGATTTTTTATATGAATTTTCTCTAGATAAATTAATGGCTTGGCTAAGAGTTGTTCCATACTCAGAAAAAACCGCAGAGTTATTTATGTCTATACCAAATACTTTTAACATCTGCTCCCAGGTCGCTTCACCCAAATCACTAAAGTACTCTTCTTGATCACTCCTAAACTCTGAACTAGTATCTGGTAGGAATAATTTTGTTTGAGTTTCCGCTGGAGTATACAGCGTTAGGTGATTGCCATTAATCCATTCATCGACAACGTTTGTAGTCAATGTATTTGTCTCATATTGAGGAACAGATTCTTCCCCATACTGATCCTCTACCGCAGCTACAAAATCTGCTATTTGAGCAAAATCTGCTGCGGCGTAGCCGTTATCTGGATACAGCCTTTGTAGTTCTTTTACATACTGATTTTCAGAAGGGTCTTCAGCATCCGTGTTTTCTTCTTTTTGGTCAGATGTTTTCAGAAGAAATGATTCGTTAACATAATCATGTAAGCTCGTTGCTGCCTTACCCATGTACTGCCTATATTTACCCCAGTGCATCGCTTGATTAAAATCCTTAATCATAGGTAAGAAAGGCTTATGGTTAAAGTTCAGCAGTTGCAGATCAACAGCAAGTGCGAAAGGATAATTTGGAACAGTCGATATAGACATTGAGGATAATGCTACTGACGTAATTCCATGTACAGAATTTAAGTAATGATTTTTTACAGGCAGTATTGGAGAGTATTTAAATGCTGCTACTAGGCCCCTTAAAGATGAAAGGAACTTATCTACAACTTTGTCAGAGGAGGTATTGAAATTTATTTCAAAATTTTCAGACAGATCTATAGATTCGTCTGGGTTCAATGAAAGTCCCCATATCTCTTGATAGTTAGGAAAGAAAAGCCTTAGGCTAACAACCGTTTCTCTATACCCAGAATTAAACTTAGGACTATTTTTCTGCCTAAGCGCACCACCGACCATGCTACCAGTTTTAAACCTAGTATTAACATCTATGCTAACTGGTGGTACATGAAAATTTGCTGCTCCCAATCTTAGATGAAAAATATCTGGAGTTTGAGGGCTAGTGTTTGTTCTATAGGGCGAGGAGTTAATCGCACTTTCTATTCTTTTCTGAGTATTATTTAACTCACTAGCTAATTGAAATTCGGCTGTACCATTACCAAAAGCTTGCTTAAGCGTCTCTAAGAATAGTTCTGCGTTCTCTTCTTCGTAAGCTCCACCCAACCCATAATTAGAGTAGTCTACTATTACTGAAAGAGACGTTAAAAAGAAATCAGATAATCCAGGGAAATAGTAAATTACTTGAGAAAAGAAAATTGGATCAGATTCAAGATTTCTTTTTACCTCAGCCAACCTAGTCATCCAAGGAAGATCAACTGTTGGATCTATAAATTCATTAGCATTTCTAGAAACTTGAGTTTTACTCTTTAATCTCTTCGCTGCAAAATCGCTTATCTCGGAGGCATAGGCTGCTAAGGCTAGTAATCCCGTTTGCTGGAGTTTAGTCATAACAGATGCAGCTGTGGACTCATCTGATATTATATTTACGAGATCTTGGTTGACCCTTTGAAAAACCCTCCCAAAATCTTCATAGGCAGCGGCGTTTCTGTCTTGAAAATCTTTGTTCGCCAATCTAAAAGCTTCATTTGCCAGAGAGTTGATCCCGGCTGATGAAGACGAAGGAAGGGTCATTTCTATAAAGCTATTTAATACATCTGGAACCTGAGGAGTAATTATGTCTTGATTTAATTCAGAATCTAAATCTGTTTCTTGTGATGTTTCAATAAAGATTTTTTCATCTTCTTCGGCGGGATCTAAACCTAATTCTAAACTATTTTTCCAGGTTTGAAGCCTTAATAAGAAATATTTTGAATATATTTTTATAGATTCATTATTCTCATAGACAGCGTTGCTGCTAAATAATATGTCCCTAGCTACATCTAGGTCTGTTATACCTGGAGATGGTATTGAATCTTGTACAGGTATTTCAAGTAAAGCGTAGAATTGATCTAACTGAAAACCATCTGGATCTATCGAGGCATCTTCTACACCGGTATAGGTGTAAGATATACATGCATTTGCTACAACTAAAAGTGAGTTATCGAATGATAATCTATCAAAATCTATATCATAAATTGGGGAAAGAAGATATACCCCACCAACGTTTGAAAGGTCTGGGTGAACTAGGTTTCCATCAATTGTAGCTGTTTCAAAAAATAGCTTAGCTTTATCACGAATGTTTCCATCGTTCGATATACTATTTGAATCCAGTAACTCTACAATTTCATCATAATACTGACCCTGAACAATATCTGTTAAAATATCTGTAAGTATTTGCTCATTTAACATAATATCATCCAAACATCATATTTCCCTTGACAATCTTGCCAAGTCTATCCATAGAAGTATTTGCAACACCGAAACTACTATAGTTATCCATTATACTATAATTACTGTTTAAATTAAAGTTATTTTCAGCTAAACCTTCTAAAGGTTTTAACTCTTGCTTTTGCGCATATCTAGCAGTCTGCACAGACTCTTTATCGTACCCAGTATTATCTAAATTAATGACAGCGTTTGAAGAGACATCTAGTCCCTCAAAAGAGCCTCTTAATTTACTTGAAGATAGATTTCTTATATTACCAGAAGACTCATCAGATACTTGCTCAGAAACCTGCTTTGACGTTGCAACTTTTGCAGCCTGGTCATCGCTGTTCTCCAGCCTATGAGAAGTATCTTTTGGCTTTGAACCAGCAGACGCAAGTTTTCTATTTTGATCTACAATATTATCAGCCATACAAATCTACCTTAGAGGTATTCCATGAATCTCGTTAAGGGATTAGCGCTTAAATCGGGAATACTATTATACATAGTAGTGGAATAATTGATATTATCCATGCCCCCAATTGCCTCATTAAACCTTTGAGTATCCTCATAAGAACCGTTAATAGATACGTTATAGCTTGCACCTTGAGTGGGATTCTGCTGAATGTTAGGCATCTGGGGAGTCCTTGAGGGCATGGTCTCGTAAGGTGATCCACCAGGAAGCATAGGCGGACCCTGCATGTCTTGAAAGCTTCTATCTTTAGATCCGGAGTATATAAAGCTGGCAGCAACTGCTATACCACCTAAAATAGATCCTTTTTTAAAACCTGGCTTTTTCATTAAATCACTTAAATACTCACCACTAAATCTCTTATACGTAGGCCTAGCTATATCAGAAATTTCATCTGCATCTTGCACAGATGCATTGATAGCATCTTGCATAAAATCTGCTGCTTCATCAGAGTAGCCACTTGCATCACTAACTGTTCCAACCCTTTGGATATCATCTAGTAAGTTGGGATCAAAAGTTTCTTGAGCGACTTGTGCTCTTACTATATTTGCCTGTGAATTTACAGCGTCTCTGAGATAAGGGTCGTCAATAGAATCTACAGATTCTTGAGCTAAAGCTTCAAGTATTGACTGCTCCATGGAAGCTGGTCCTATTTTTTTTAACTCATCTTGAGCTATAGCTGCAATATTGTCACCAGTTGCTCCTGCCTTCAATAGAAGCTCGGAAATAAAATCAGTAGTAGCGTCTCTTAATGCTGCTGTAGCTTGAGTTCTTCGTATCCTACTAACCTCAGAGATATCGTCAACAATCTTTCCTGCCTCTGAAGAGGCGTATTCTATCGTGCCAATATTTATATTCTGTTGATTAAATTGATACCTCAGTGCTGTATATAAATCTGACTTAGAAACACCTTCAATATCTGAAGCTAAATTAATATCTGAGAATATTCTTTCACCAATATTTTGTCTTCTAATAGATCCTTCATATTTTTGCAAATCGCCTAAATCATCAGAAAAATCCATAACATCTTTATAGTCATCAGCATACCTGTCAACTATCATCTGTCCCACTCTTCTTGCTTCATCGGAGACATTTTCATATTCCCTAACTAAAAATGTATCTTCTCCTCTAGAAATTAGAGACCTTGTAACTGAATCCATATGTGCCTTGGAAGCCGATCTATCAAAAGAGTTAACACTATACCTACCATACGTTTGATTGGCTTCATCTAGAATGAGTCTATTATTAATTACTTCTCTAATGAGAGCATCATCGCTTAATACACTAGCTGATTTAAGTTCTTCTAGAATATCTTGTGCCTCAGGTATAAAATCTAAACCTTCCTGCATACCTTGTTCTATCATGTCTACAGCGCCCCTGATAAATTCTCGGGCATCTGTGGCACTCAGCTTATTATCTGCGATATAAGACGACAGGCCCATACCGGATCCTGATTGAGTCAAACTAGCTACACCAATAATGCCACCTAGCTTTCTAGGTATATTGGCACCTAATGACTCAAGTGAGACACCACCAACTCCAATTTCATTTAGCACCTTAACTGCATCAGAGGAAAGGGTACCTGTCAAGCCCGCATTATTCTCAATAGCCCCCATTATTCTCATGGTGTCTGCTATCTGTATAGAAACGTCAATTGCAGTTTCCTGCTTAATTAATCCAATCTTTGCATTACTCATTAAAAAGTCAATAACATTTTGATCTGCTGAGGCGAGAAACTCATTATACTGACCCAAAAAACTACCCATAACCATTGACCTGTTAACAAATTGCCCAAGATTTCCCCCAGATGAAGAAACGGTTTTAATTACTCTTGACTGTCTTGCCATTTCAATAACAGATCTAACTTCAGCGTCTGCTGTGTTCAATAGGCTGAGATCAACATTAGAACCTGTAGTTGCAGCTTCAAACTGTGACCTTAATCCACTAGAAAAATCATTATCATTCAGTATACTTAAAATCTCGTCGGATATATCAACAACTGCGTCATCTGCAACTTGGAGCTTCAACAAAGCCCTGTTTACATAGGCTGCGTCTTTACTCACAACCTGGTCAGCAGGGAGTACTAATGGACCAGGATTAAATCTAGCATTTGGGTCCAACCTATGTATTGGTGTATCAAGTTCGGACAATACTTTAACAATTGTTGATTCGATATCGTCAACTCTTGATGCTCCAACTGTTCTTCCCGGACTAAGTTCGAAATTTTCTATATTTAAATCTTTTTTATTTGAATCAAGAATACTTCTTAATAACGTCAAGTTTCTTTTATCCATGTCACTAGAGCTAATTGCGGACATACCTTCCAACATTTCGTCTAGCTTTGATCTGAAATCGCTCCCACCAAATATAGACTGCACTGTTTCGACATCCATATTTGCCCTAGTCAGTAAAAATTCTTCCGGACCAGAAGGCTGTCTCATTAAGTAGAATGCTAATCTATTTGCACCATTCTCGTCATTATATGTAACAATATTCCTCAAAATGTGGTCGTCTAAGTCGTAACCACCAAGAGCTTCCCTTGCTCTAGCAACACTACCCATACCAGTAAACAATGTGTGACCTTTAATTCTAAAATTAAAAAGCTCTGCGTCCATAGTGCCCATGGTAGATGAATTTATTTTTACTAAGGAAGTTGGATCACTAATAAGGCTCTTGGTTTTCGTTCCCGCAAAACTTAGCTCAGTATCAATTGCCAGTCTTTGATAGTTAGGCATTATAGGATTGACAAGGTCGTCTTTAAGTCTGTAGGCTTCTGCTGCATACATTTTTGAAATCATCGACATTGCTTGAGGAATCTGATTTACATTTACTCCACTTTGAATTAAATCCAATATTTCTCTAGCAAATTGCCTATTCCTTCTAGCAGCAGGACCCTTTACTTCATCTATTAAAGAAAGGTCTACATCAGCTGCTTTCTCTAAAACATCTTTAATTCTCTTTGGCATTTGCCCAGTATCTGCCATGGCAGTCAAGTCACTTAAAACTCTTCTCTCATTTTGTTCTATAGCTTTTATATTTTCTTTAGTAACAACTACTTCTTGCAAAAATGAGGACGTTCCAATATCAGCTGCTACCCTGTCACTTTCTTTACCAAAACCACTAAGAACTAAACTGGGAGACCTACCCATCATGCCAGCTTCTCTTTTGACTGATATATCAGAAAATATCATAGAAACGTCTCTTAGTGCATTATCAAACCTATCAAACCTAGCAGCACCTTTTACTACACCTATTTGACCCTGATCATCAACAAAATTGTACCCAACAGTAATAGATTCACCACCAAGACGTAGAGCCCTACGCTGTCTTAAGAGATCTTCTAGTTGGATTCGCTCGTCATATGTTATGGTTCCATTAGCAAGCTTTGTCTGCAATCTATCAGTAAGTCTTCTACTACTATTAAGGAGACGAGATCTGTTATGATTATTAATTAAAAGAGAGCCATCATCATCACGCTCAATTGCTTCAAACAATTGATTTAATCGATCTTGCACATCTAAGTTATTGTCAAACCTACTTAGAATAGTCTTAGTGTCCTCACCGGCCCTAACGGCTGCTTCTATCTCAGACATTACAGCCCCGTCAAAACCTTCAACATAATTTCCATACGCACTTAAAAACTTATTTTTCAACTTATTTCTGTCACTTAAATAAAGTGCATTAAGTCTCTTGTCTCCAAAATCTTGTATACCAGCTAAAACACCTAGTATCTGCTCTCTAGGCCTAGTCATTAGGGTTGTAGAATTACCCATGAATGCATCCAGCTGACCTCCGGAAATAGAAACATCTCTTTCTGCGAAAAACAACTTCAGTCTCTTACCCAACTTACCAATAGCTCCACCAACATCTTTGCCAATATCATCTCCAAAACCAGCAAAGTTCATAGGGTCAAGTCCGGCAACGGACATTAGCATGTTAGCCTCTCTGTAGCCCAGAAGAGACTGACCAGCAGAAAATTCAATAACTCTAGCGCCCTTTGGATCAACCAAAGGTATACCAGTCATGTTACCTTTTTCGATCCTTCTTCCAATACCAGAAGCGATCTCTCTCATTTTAGATTCTTCCTCTGTCAAAGTATTGACAATTATACTGCCATTCTTTACGAAGTCATCCATGAAATCTTCCGATATACCAAAGCCTTTTAACCTAGCTCTTTTAGCTGGATCCATCATAGCTTCAGCCACCTGAGTACCAAAACCTGACAGTGCACCTATTCTATTGCCCGCCAGCGCATCAGGGTTCTTGGAAAGAATGTCTGACATCTTCAACCTAGATACAGTTGAGATCTGCCCCGCTCCGCTCCTACCAGCTACCTCTGACAGATTCCTGGAAGAAAATCCTGTTGCATTCGAAACAAACTTCACTAATCCATCTGCATCCAATTCAGCTCTAATTACCCTACCAGTACCAAAAGTAGTTGCTCGCAACGCTCTTTGGGCAGCCAGCAGCCTGGTTGCAGGACTATCGAAAAGAGTATTAATATCTACCATTACCTAACTCCTGCATAAACGTTAACCTCTTCACCCATAAAAGGATTCATAACAGGTTGAACCGATCCACTAATACCCATTTCTGAAATTAGGTTCTTTAATCTATCTATCATTGAGGGTTGATCTTGACCGAAGAAATCTGGATAAGAAGGATTTGCTAAATTTGCCTGATTTATCTGTTGTGGATAGTAACCCATTTGAGACATCTGTATACCCATTGATTGACCCATTTTAATTTTTACATGATCCATATTTGTATTTGGATGCCAGCCTTCCCAGTTGTCATCTGGAAGTTCATGTCTTTCAAAGTAATCTTGAAGCTCAGGTCTCCTTTCAACTTTCATCCCCCACGCAGCTTGATATATTCTTCTTTCGAGCCTACCTGCAGTAGATAGTATTCTTTCCCTATTTCCAGTATCTTGCTCAGCGATCATGGACTTAAAGTGCTCCCTCTTTCTCTTAGGTAAAGCTAGAGCTAAAGTGTCTATATCTTGACTATAAATATCTGCTCCATACATAGTTCTTTTAGCGGCCATTCTGTATTGAACTGCACCCCTTGAGTCGCCTGCTGCTTGCGCCTGTGAAGCCAATCTTGTATTCTTAACATAAGACAATATGTCAACATATTCATCTAAAGCTAGTTCTTCTTTTCTTCTCTTAGGAATATATCTATCTCCAGTAACTGCTTCACTAACATTTCCAATTACAGAACTAGTGCCACCCACTGTTGCACCAATTGCAGTACCAAGAAGTCTTGATCTAGGTGATCTACCAAAAAGAGAACCTATAGCTGCCAATCCTGCTGTAGCAGTTAGGGGATCTCTTTGTGTTGCCCTATCTACCATTGGTCTAATATAGCTTTCATAAGGCCTAGACCACTCAGGGAAAGTTGCTCCATAGACGTTTCTTCTTTCCCAATCTTCTATTGCAGTTCTTCTTCCAAATACCTTGTTTGTAACAAAGTTGTCCATGTGCGCTATTGCTTCACCGGCCCTGTTTATCTGGAACATAGTAGAATTCATACCTAACTCTTCAGCTGAAGAGCCATTGTATTGATAGTCGCTAAATTCATATTTTCTAGTTGTTATGTCTACTTGCTCACGTATTTGCCCTAACTTAACTCTTTCTTCAGCAGCGAGATCCATGCTATCTATTTTTCTGTTTAAAGTTTTAAACTGCTTAGAGTAAGGTGCAACGTCTGCCAAGATGTCTAATTGAGATACAGCGCCATACTCTCCGGTCTCATCTGAATATAGAGTATTAAATCTTTCATAACCTATACCAGGAAGTCTTATCTCACCTTCTGCGACTTTTGTGAAAGGATCACCTGTTTGAAAATTAGTAAAATATTCTGCGCCGGGGAGAAATGGGTGTTCTTGTCCCATGGTATTCCTAATCGGATTTAAATAATCTATACCCTTTCTATCTTTTGGTATGAATCTTCTCACAATTTCAGAAAACTCTAGATTACCCAATGCCTCCCTAGAAGGAAGTGGTACGTCACCAAGTCCACCAAGATTCATATCCCAAAAAGCTCTAGACGTACCATATGCCTTAGACGCAGACTGTAAAACTGCTCGCTGATGCTCAAAGTCACCTTGACCAAAACCTAATGCTTCTCTCATCGAAGCAAAGCCGAAACCATAAATACCGGCCATTTCCTGCATCCTGTAACCAATTTCACCAAACTGATATTGGGCTGAAGCCGGATCTATGGGAGGGCCCGCTCCAACTATGTTAGGTGTCATGATGCCTGAAACCTTAGGTGGACCATAACCACCAGGTGGACCTGCAGCAGCATTTACATATCCAATATTATTTGATGCTATAGCATTCGTTGTTAGATTACCTGCTGTATTTCTAACGTTACCAGCATTGGCTACCAAAGAAGTATTGTATGCAGCTATGCCCTCAGTATTAGCGGGGCCACCTCTTGGCATACTCGCACCAACCACTCCTGCTGCCGAAGAGTATCCTGACCCAACCATAGATGACACAGGTGCAGATGAGCTTTGCTGATATGCTGTAGCATCATAGGCACCTGAGGTTCCAACCCCCTGGTAAGCAGCTAGGCCAGCAGCAACTTGTTCTTCATGCATCATTAATTGTGGCTTAAGTATCTTTCCTAATGTAGCGTTCATAATAGGTGTTAGCGGTCCAAATGGTCCACTGAAATACTCACCAGTTACTGGATATGGCCTATCTTCATAATGCTCTCTCTCAAATCTATATGGATCCAATGGTCTTAGTGGAGAAATATCATTATAGAAAAGGAATTTTTCCATAGGGCTACCATAGGTGTCCTCAGTAAACATTGCCCCACCCTGAAGTTTCCTGTACCAAGATGGCCTATAGTACATAACCTTTCCACCCTTAAAAGGAGTATTTCCTAATGGCCAGAACCTACCCTGGCGAATTGGAACCTCTCCTTCTAAAAGCTGATCTTTTCTCTCCTCGTAGCCCATGCCACCAGGAGTGATCCCAGACAATGCTGCGCTTGCTTCAACTCCAGCTCTTGCAACAGCTCCAGTGATTAAGGGTGAATATACCCTTTCTCCATTAGGATCCTCTTGACCGCCAAGATATCCGCCCAAAGTCCTATCTGCAGTCATGAATGCTGTACCAGCCGCATATAGTGGAAGCACTCTTTGACCAATCATACCTCGGGCAAACAGGTCCATTGGACCACCAAAATTAGAAACGTTTAACTGAAGACCAACTGTACCAAAATACCTATTCAATCTTTCTACAGCATGAGACATAGGTATGCTGGAAGCAGAAAAGCCTTGAGGGTTTTTATATGTACCAAATCCCATAACACTTTTAATAGCTGCTCCAGGTGATTGTGCGAATGCTGTGCCAAAAGTGGGCACCATTACAGAGCCACCAGATGCCCCTAATGGATCTATAGATAAATCATCTACTCCATATTTTGCCTTTCCAAAAGATCTACTTAATAAAGAACCTAGTGACCCAGATTTCCTACCAATCATACTCGAAACTTGAGATATCTCACCTTCCGCAAACGGAGAGAATAAAGATCTAAACTGACTATTATTAGCCAGATTTTGCTGAACGGCATTTATTGCATTAACAGTTGTATTTTGAGCTCCCTTGAAGGTTGAGAAAGAACTTATATTAAAGAGTGTTCCCAACCCAGCTGCTTGAGCCTCAATCCTTTGAGCAGATGATATAACACCTTGGCGTGCAAGATCACCTATAGCCTGCTGAATAGCAATCAAGCCTTGAAACTGACCAGAGCCAGGAGCGCCAACTACTGCGTTTGTTTGAGATATGTATCTAAATATTTCCTCTTTTAACTCATCTAATCTTGTATTGATCGTTGGAGAATTATTAAACCTGCCACTAACCGCAGAAAGATTTCCTTCTCTTAAAATATTTTGAATTCTACTGATACCTTGGCGAGCAATGTCATCATCTAATCCAGCTAAACCTAATTTATGAATCATATCTGGATTAGCTTTTACGACCTGTTCAGCGTAATTAACAAGTTCTCCCTGTGTACGCATTCCTGATAGAGACTTCCCTAGGTACCTAAATAGATCTGGATTAGCTTCTTCAACCGCCTGCATAACTCTTGATGGAGTACCGTAAGAAAATGCTAACTGTCTTAAATCATCATATGCTCCAAGGAATGAGGACACAGAATTTGGATCAGAGAAATCAACGGCGTCGTTGTCCCTAAGTATGCGAGCCATAACTTTAGGATTATTTAGGTCAGTCTTTCTATTTCTTAATCTTTGTGCATATCTGAAAAGTGAATTAGGTTGCTCAGGATCAATGTTCATAAATGACTTAAATCTTAAGCCTCTTTCTTCACTTCGTAAAGCCCTGTCCAGTAGTCTTATTCCACTTTTACCTCTTATTTGATCAGTTGTTTGACCAAAATTTCCTGACGCAAATCTAGCATGCCTCGAAAAGAGATCCATAGAATCAGAAGAAAACGCTCTATATGAGCCCTTCATCATTGTGCTTTGGGTTTTACCAGTCAGTTCATCAGTTGTAAACTCAAGTAGCTTACCTTTAGTTCCCTTATTTCTTGTATATAGATAAAAATCTGCTCTTGCCTTAGACCCTGCGGGTAGGAATGGTTGAACATCTCTATTCGATATATACTGCACAGACCTCTTTCTGGCCATCTCAGAAAATGATCTACTGCCAGCTAACTCGGCTGGATTGAATCCTAGGATAGGTACCTGAAACTCTGAGCTTAAGAAATTACCAAATCTTTTTACACTACCCGTTAACATAGTGGTATCTATCATTCGACCATTTGCAGTAGAATATAGGCCACTAACTTTAGATGCACCTATTGCCTGAGAAACTGGGTCGTTAGATGCCATTCTTTTCGCGATAATGTTAATTGCATTTTTTTGTTTATCGGATAGGCTTTCAAAAATTCCGCTAGACCTTGCTTCGTCTACAGTAACTGCTCTAAGGCCAAAAAGATTAAATCCACTATCCGATAAAGTTGAAGACAGTTGTCTTCTCCTCATCAAGAATCCTCTTAGTTCGCCAAAATTATTTGGATCAAAGCCTTCAGACCTTAGAGAATTTTGTACAATTTTATCTGATACTAATTTACCATTATCTTTGGTTAATCTAATACCTAAGGTTTCTGCCGTTTTTCTTTGTAAGAATTGTTTTTTAGCTGAAGTAAGATTATTGAGATCCATAAAATCTCTATAACCCTGCTTTTGAGGCTTAAGAACACTTGAGGCCAAAGTTCCCAGAGAATCTCTATCTACCTTATTCCAACTTTTAGCTATCTGACTATTCAACTCTTTTTGATATTGAGTCGAAAGGAATTTTGACTGAGCTTCCTCTATTGACGACCTCAATACATTTTTATCTGCATTGAAACCAGCACTTCCAGATGCTCCTCTAAATCTTTTAATAACTTGATCAAAGAAGTCATCAGACATTTCTGCTGGTGTTGTGCCCGCACCATATATTCTTGTCTTACCCATTTTAGTTATGAGGGTGGGATCTCTGCCAAAGTCCTTAGGTACTATAACGCCTAGATTGTCCCTAAAGCTTCTAGCAGCTGTGGGAGTTACCTGACCTGATTTTATAAGATTTGCTTCTATAAGATCTTTAAATGCATCTTGTCTAATTCCGTTTGAGAATGAGCCTATTGGAACACCATTTACAGGAACGGTTCCAACACCTAAATCAGATAGGTCTGTAGCTAGCCTTGCAAAATTGCTATCGTGAGCGGACCTGATAGTCGAAATTCTTTTATTTAATTCATCTATGTCATTAAAGTATTTATGTCCACCAGAATTAATTGAGTTACGTAAATTATTAAATGCAATCGGGCTTTTACTGGCATCGTATGCTAAGCCGATCTTCTTAAACTCTGAAGCACCTTCTATCGTTGCGGCTCTGACGCCTCTCAATGACGGAACTAAATCTAATACACTCTTAGAATTATTTTTATTTGTAAATAATGATTTGAAGCCCTCAAACTGAGTTCTGGCTGCTGACATATTCTGAGACTGGGCATTTTTTAGTGCCTGATCTCTACCGTGTCTAAGTGAATGAAGGTTCTGAACAAAGCCCTGCTGATTATTCTTATAGGCTTCAGTAGCAGCAGATAGGGCACCTGAGGATTGTGCTGCGCCTCTCAAGAATCTGTCAGTCAACTTAGCAAAATCATGACCAACTTCACTTAGGACTTCTGATACATCAAAAAATCCCTTGTGCATCTTCTGCTGAAAACCAGTCAGCCTTCTTAGGTCAGCTTGAGAGTACTTTAATGTATGAAGAGATGACCTTCCTGCAGTTGCAGCAGCACCGGCAAACTCAAATGGCAGGATCATTGTTGCCATATTGGTTATAGACTGAGTTGTGAAATCAGTTATAACATCTAATGGATTATACCAATTAACTTTCTTCCTAGATTCATCATCACCCATTAAAGGTTCAATAATAGATTTTTGAACACCATACATTGCAGGCAGCTCATAGGGCATTCTTCTACCTGCCCTGACTAACCTTTGCTGGATATTATCTTTCATAGTCCAGGCTGCAGGAGAATTACTTTCTCCCGTTATCCTGGATGCCCTTCTTTCATTAGCATTTAGTGAATCATAGCCGTATCCAAATCTATCCCTACCACTATTGGTGTATCCAGTGCCTAGTTTTCCATCTATATCAAAAACTAGATTAGTATAAGGATCCTCACCACCATCACCTATACTTCTCTTAAATCCCTCTAATTCATCTAACTCTCTTCTTACTTGAAGAGCAGAATTCACCATTCTTGTAGAGAAACTATCAGCTGCACCATTTCTAGCTGAATCTTGCGCAAACTTTGCTAGCTTAACACCACCTTTTTTAGTTACCATTGAGGCAACAACTGTCGCAGTTATAGTTGCAGCTGTGGTTGCAAAAAAACGCATGATAGGGTGCTCATTCAAGGCCCTGCTAACATAGCCTGAATTAGGAGCAACCCCGCTTGTCTCCCCCTCATTTAATGGAACATCACGAGTTGTAACACCAGCACCAAGTGAGTGAATTGGACCCGGATCTCTAATCATTTGCTACCCCATTAGCCTGAAGAACCCCAGAGCTTTTTAGCTATTGGGTCATCATATTCTGCTGCACCCGGCATCTTTGATGCGTTGTGCTTATCAGCCCTATCTTTATCTCTCAGCATCTCTTCTTCTGGGTCAATTAAACTTAAGGATATTCCTGTGGGCTCTATTCCATTCATACCTTGTCTAATTTCTATAACTTTTTCAGAAAGAGCTACTTTTTCAGCTAGCTGAGAAAATGTCATATTCTCCAAATCTTCAGGAGAGTATGCTGTTATAGTAGCGAGCACAAAGGCTTTCATTAAACTTTTAACGTCATTAGATTCTTCTCTTTTGAGGTTCATTATGTTTTTTGCTATCCTGGCAACATGAAAGCCAGATATATCTAATATTTCTTGAGCTAAAATAGAAACATTGCCTGGAGGTACTTTATTGATATCAAATTCTTCAGGATGAACTATTGCCGTTTCTATTATATAATCTTCTACATCAGCATAAGTTGCTGCGGTGGAGCTATCTAAATAATTTATTTTTTCATATTCAGAAAATGTAAGCTCTCTAAATATAAGCTCAACACCTTTAACTGTAACGGAATAAAGATTTCCATATTTAGATTTTAACTTAAATACTAAATTTATATCTTCCATATCATAGCTGTCTTACCTCTAAGGCAACGAAACCAGAGGCTTCCAATACTTCCTGAGCTATGAGTGAAGGAACTCCAGCCATACTGCCGACTAATTTATTAGCATCGAATTCAGGATACAAGGTGCACATTTCGCATATTGCTTCCTCATTCCACATATTTGCTTCTGCCGAAGAAAGTTCACCAGTTTGAATGAGATCTTCCATTTTTCTAACGACAGACTTATATTCCATTCTATTTAGAACTCTCCAGACATAATGCTTGTCAAAAGATATTGAAGTAACATAGACTTCTCCGTATTCCTGCTTCCAGTCCTTAATCATTTTTGCAGTTGGACCGCCAGGCCAAATCTCTTCTTCATCAGGAAGGTCTTCAACTTGTATATCATCTTCGTAACCATCCTGAATTACCTCAATAGATTCTTCAATATTACCTTCTGAATCCGAAGTTACAGAAATCTTAGTTACATCATCAAACTCTAAGGCTTCTACTGCCTCCTGCGTCTCTGACACAGTTACTTTTTTATCAGACATTACATCTCCTTACATAAGTACTTATACAATAATTATATCACAAATACACTTTAAAGTGCACAACTATGAAGAGCTGCCAGTTGAAGTAGAAGGATCTTCAATAGTAGAATTGCTTAACCCCTCTAAATTGTTAGCCTGCATCTTCTTTATAAACGAAACATCTACTGAAGAGAAATAGTAATCTCTAGCAATAAACTGATAACTCTCCACCACAGGCTGGCCACCTGGAGTGTAGCCTGTCGACATGTTCATAAGATTCACTTGCTGAATAACCGTCTTCATTGGAGCGGTGGTATTATCAGGCTTAATTGTTCTCTGGTTAACATCTGAAACAATCATTCTGTCAAGATTATCTAATTCCCTAGAATAATCTCTATCTCTCAATAAAGAAATTGGAGACAATGCTGCTTCCTCTGCTCCATATATTATGACAAAATTAAAAGGCGCATGTGCACTAAAAATATTAGTTGGATCTTCTGAATTATCATCTGTAGTTATTCTATCTAGTTGACTCATTGACCAATATTTTTCAAGATTTAATTCATCTTCTTGATTTATTTTACTTACAGTTCTTTGATTAAGAGTTTTATCTTCTTTCTTCATTCTATTGTATGAAGCTTTTTTAAGGAGATTAGTCATCCTCTGAGGATATCTAGTATAAATAGAAACTTCTCCAGAAACAATTCTTGTACCATACATCATGGCGTCATAGTTATAAGACCAAAAACCATACAACGGTTGCTTTTCCTGTCTAACAGAGTAGGCAAAAGAAACTATATCTAGTTCATCCTCGGCATCAAAAAGTCCATCAATGTAAACTCTTATATCTTCACCGCTGAAATAATAATCATAGTAATTACTAAAAACATTATCTCTTTGATAACCAGATGACCAAACCTTATCTAGGTCACCCATTATATTAGTTGGCACTGGTTGTTCCGGCATATTTGTCCTATTCGTTTTCTAGTTCAGTAGAAGCTGATGTAAACATTGAACTGTATTCATCTACAGTTGTGTCACCGAATACATTATTGGATATAGCTATATCTCTACTGTATTCCTCCGGAGTCCTAGGACTGTTCTGTCCCTCAGGAGTTAATCTAATCATAGGCTGGATTCCCCTGGCCATATAAGTATATGTCTGCTCCGTAATCAAGTCATCAACAGAAACCGTTTGACCCTCGTCTACTATGGTAACCCCAAAAATTTTCATCTTAGAACCACCACCATACTCATCTGCAAATGTTATCACAATATCGAATGGAGGAAGCATATCTGCCAGTGGTGCAAAGAATTGATTGTTTGCAGAGTTGCTAAGGAACTTTCTAAAAGCTTGCAATCTATAAAATGCATACTCTCTAAAAGTAGTAAATATTAAACTTCCGGCAATTGTCCTTCCCCCCTTTATGAACCCTCTAGGATTTACGTTTCCTATAGTTCTTATGGGGGAATTCTCCCTGTGCATGGAATAAGAAATAGTCTGAAGTTCACCAAGCTCAAGATTTTCTTTACCGGTATAGTATCCGTTTTCATCTATGACTGGAACAATAATAGTTGCTACTGCATCTGTTCCAGAATATGAATAGTTTGAAATACTTCTATCAAATATCGACATCAAATCTACTGGGCCATCATTTGAAGCTGGTATAGTACTTATTATGTCATTATTGGTTTGGTAACTAGTCATACTTCCTTCTTAATTAGAAAACGTGCACGAACAATACGTGCACGTTTTCAACTTGTATAGATTTTAACTTAACTATCAGGGTCTAATAATGTTTGCTGACAAGTCGGTAGCAGCTGAGGCTAGGTTAGCCATCTCTGCATCGCTTTCACCAATTGAGTACATAGGACCAAGTTCTCTAGCAACATATGTCATTGTTTCCTCTAACACTATGTCGTCCATTGATGCTCCTGAACCCTCATTAAGTAACTCTACGCCGTAAATTGAACGTGCTGCCATTTGGCCATATTCATTTGCAAATGTGATAGTAATATCAAAAGGTGGAATTTGGTCAGCATAGTACGGAACCTGCTTTACGACAGAATGACTATCGTTACCAACTTCTGATATACCTCTGTGAAGGTTACCTGTACCGGCTTGAGTTCCACCTAAAACATTGTGAGTTCTAGTAAAATACTGTAGCTGATTACCATTATCATTTTGGGCCAAAACATTGTACAAAGCTGGCTTATCGAAAACAGTGAAAATCAATGAGCCAGCAATACCTCTTTTACCTCTTGAAAATGAACGTGGATTTGGGGAACCCATCGTGTAAATTGGTGCTTTTTCTCTGGTAACTGAAAAAGTAATACCAGATAGCTCGCCAACAGAAACGCCTGCAAAAGAGGCAACGATGTCAGCGCCAGAAAATGTTGTGTATGTATTTAAGTACTCGGAAGTACCTGTGGTTGATTGTGCCATGATATACCCTCCAAACGGTATTTAAGTTAATGGACTAATTATAGGTTAATCGCAACTTGAACTTCAATATTCTTAAGTTCAAATGCCGGGGTTATAACCAAGTCAACAACTGCCTTGTTTTCACTTGGAATATATGTTACAGAGAAATCGTGTGCGAGTATTGCACCGAGTGTCTGCATACCGCGCAAGCCTGAGCTTATTGCAGTCTCCATTGAGTTTCTAACCTGCATGTTAGAAGGTTGACCAATGAACTTCTGGCAAACCTGTCTGATAACCTTAGTGGCATCATCTATAATTCTCTTAGATGTAATTCTTGTATAATCAGAATTTGTGCCGACAAATGTTACTGCATCTCCGATTGCAGGAACTCTATTAAAGTTAATAATCAAAGCATTAACTGAGGCATCTGAGAGAGCTGACTGAACTGTTCTAGATGGTGAGTAGCGCATTGATTCTACGTTATACACTGGAGAAGTTACAATCGACTGATATGAAGGAGTGCCAGTCAAAGCTGCTGCGATGTTGGCTGCACCGTTTGAATAGCCAAACTCAATATCTCCTGAAGAATAATTTACAGGCTTCAACTCTGATGCTACCACTATAACATATGGACCGACACTTGACATTGACTCACCTGTGCTGCCAACCAAAGTTGTGCTAGTAAGATCTGGAATATTGTCACCATCTGAAATAGTTGTTAGGTGAGTTGAAACCTGGCCTGGAGTCATCTTTTCATTAGCACCTGTATAAGGTGCAACTCCCATAACTCCCAAACATGGATTTGTATTTGTTGAGATTTGCTTAACCTTATTTCCAACTTGGAATGCCCAGCTTTTAGATGCTGTACTGCTGTTGTCGGCGTGAAATCCAATGTTCTGATCTGATGGAGTAGCTAAGCCGTCCCAGTCATAAGGATGGCCACCACGACCCCAAGGAACGATCACGTCAGGAACAATTGACTCTGCTGCATCAAACGCTGCGTCGAAAAGTGCAGTGCCGGTATAGCCTGAGCTAACAATGGTACCATTTGTATCATCCCATGTAGTTGCTGAAGGAAGTGGAACTAAGTATATTCTTTCAGCTCCAGCTGTCACCAATTCTACATAAGCTCTATGAAGGTCTGATCCATCACCAAAAGCGGTGATGACATCTGACTCATTCGTGGCCCTGACAACATCGACATCTGCGATATTGCCAGTACCATCAGCAGTGCTTCTCTGTGCTATAGCAACGACCTTTGGGCCAGTTGGTATATCGGAACGAGAAACGCTGTAAAAACGATCTCTAATTGTGGTTGTTACTCCAGGTATAGCCATGTTATCTTAAGACCTCCAACTATGGATTTTCAAATCTTCATATATAGTAACAATCAAGTTATAAAAACAACCATCCACTTTTTTCTAAACAAATAAAAATATATAGAATTATTAACTGTTTGGTGTGGCTAACTGATTAAAATCCTGTTGCTCAACAGGCATGTTTTCGTAATTTGGTGTAGACGATTGCCCAACGTTAATATTTGCAACCCAAGACCTTATGTCTAGCGCAATTGTTTGCAGCTTATCATTGGGTACCATAAAAGTTTTTTCGGTAGTCACCATATAGGTAACTACTCTTTTGTGTACATCGGTAGACTCTCTATTCATTTCTGTATCAGAAAGTCTCCTAGAATATATTAGCTCAGATGCACCAGCTGCCTTTAAAACAGGAGTGTACTCTTGCATAAAGTCTTCAAATCTTTCAATTAATTCATCACACAAGACAGATGTATCAACATCATCTCTTGTTATGGTGTGATCTTCTCCTTGAAAAGTTCCAACTTTAGACATTACGGAAAAGCTAATAATATTTTGGAACCTCTGACCAAAAACAGAGTAATCATTGTTTTTTACGTGCTCTCTAAACCTTGGCTTAGGCTCACTAGTGTGAGCTCTTTTTAGCTCCATTGCGTATCCTATAATAGCAGGATATTTATCCAAATTATCTGAGCTACCAACAGATATGGGAAGTATCGGGACTTGAGGTGTAGACTTCTCCCACAAATACTTAACTATTGATATAAACTGCATATAGGTAAGAGTCCCGGTAGAAAGTATTTCTAACCCATCCATGAGACCAGGAGATCTTAAAGATACACCATCAACTCCATTTGGGTAAACTTTTTGCTGATCAGATAATCTATAACCATAATCTGCCATTATGCCACCGGTCCTGCTGAGATAGAGAAATCTATAGACTTAAGATTTAAAGAAGATAAAAGAGATAGTTCAATTGTTATAGAACCTCTACTGGTTCTACTCATAAATAAATTGTATGAATAATCATTTATAGAACCAGTTCTCTTTAACTGTTTTAGTAATAAAGATATCTCTTCTTCTAATTGATCTCTAGAAAATCTTCCTACATAAGTAGATGATATATCTTTAACCCTTCTTATTACACTTGCGATTAATCTCATCTGTGCGGTTTTACTTAATGTGCTCAATGAGTTTGCCATAGTGTATTCATTCGTAGTATAAACTTCATAGGGTATAGATCTTCTAACTCTTTTACCTCTGTAAATTGAGTTTATACCAGCTGCCTCAATTCTACCGTAGTCTTCGTCACTTAAATTACTTCCAAAAACATACATTGCTCCAGGAACTCTTTTCTTGATAGCTGCCATTCTTAGCGGCATAGCTGACAAAACACCTGCATACGCTGCCGCAACTGATCCAGTATAAGAAGTTTTAATTTGACTATGCTTAAAGACTGCTTCACCATATACTGGTATTACAAATCTACCATAGTCAGTTAGTATGGAATTATTCACTGCATAAGTAGTAAGGCCATTAGATATAGTCGAATTTGATTCAATCTCATCTATATCAGATTGAGAGAACCCTCCACTAATACTGCCAATTACGCCCATGCAAACGTAGCCGGTTAGATTATGGAATCTTGCACAAAAGCTACTTAACTGCCCAATAAAATCCTGAGTACCAGTCTTTATTATTGAAGCTTCCAATGGAACTATATAATCTATATAATCTACGCCTTCAAGAGCTGAGTAAGTATCTTCTAATCTTTCATAATATTTTTCATAGAAAGTTTTACTCTGTCCCCCACTAGAAATTTCAAATATATCACTGGAGATATTTCTTTCGACATAATCAGATACATATTCATTCATTCTAGCTGTTGCACATATAGCTATATCTCTAGCACCAGCGCCATACGCATCCAAGACACCTCTCAGTAATGGTGATCTTAGGTCGGCATTTAAGAAATTCAAAGCCTCTTCTACTGAAGATATTTTAATTGGCTCATTAAGAGGTATGCCATCTGCATGACCAACTAGCATTACGGTTGCGGTAATTTTGTTGCCCACGGGATCATACAAAGTTCTATCATTCACTATTGTACTAGACTTATTGGATACTACAATCGAATTAGTTGTGTTTTTAGATGGTGTAACAGTAAAATACATGGTAACGCTAAGGACTTGCTCACTGTTACCAGAAGTTGTAACTACAACAGAATAAACTCCTTCAAAAAGATTATCGGGAATTTTGTAATAAAAAGTAAATTCACCATCCGAAGTCTTTGAAAAATAATTATCAGAATCTGGTGTAGCTGGTTGATTATCATAAGAGAAAGGACCATCTATTATGGGTCCTGTTCCGAAATCACCCCTTCTCACCACGGCTACAACGTCAGATGGAGTAGCCTTTGACGTGGGGTCATAAGACTGACCACTTTCAGTGAAAAGAAATTTGAAACCATACGTAGAACCAGCTTGAACTTTTAACATTTCACTTCTCTCTCGTAGCTCCAACTACCCAAAATAATATTTCACCAAATCTACCTCTTGTCGGACTTATGCCCTCAATCGTAAATATGGTATAGTTCTTATCTACTTTTGCAGAATATCCTTCATATATTCTATCACCTTCTTTGGGGTTGATAGATGCTTCCATGTAATATACTGCATCGAAGTTTATAAAAGCTCCTTCATCTTCTTCAGTTTTAGAAGAAGAATTCTGAAAACCGCCTTGCGCGACTGACCTGACCGTTACTTGTTCCATTTTTGGGGAATGGTTACCATTAGACAAGACTCTTTGAAGGAGAATATCGTGACCCCACTTCTTTAAAGTATTACTAAAGGCTCTTTTAGGGTTAGTCATAACTTCTTAAATTTCTATCAGGAAGTTGATCTTCTTTAGTTATAAATTTTCTTCCTGGACCATACAACTCTCTATCTGATAGATAGATTATCTTTCCAGTATCAGGATCTCTAACACCGCCAGATGTAGCAATTGGTTTACCAGGAGTACCCTTGGGCTGCATACTGCGTGCGCCAGTTTTTGTACTTAATAATTCTTTTCTATACACCGCAGCAAGTTGGCACCAAGTCGTAGCATTGTCTCTGCTGACCCTAGATCTTGGAGCGGATCTATTAGTTACATTAAAGTCGCCTAAAGTCACAGATACTTCATCATCAGTGTTAAACTCATATGTCCTACTGAGGTCGCATGCTGTTGCCGACTTAATATACTCTAAGGCAACGAAAGGTAAGTCTGCGGTTCCTTGATCATCCCTTAAGCCGAGAAGAGTTTTTACCTCTAAAGAATAACTATGAATTATCTCACCTATTTCAAGCAGAGATGCATCTGGGAAATAGGAAACTAACTCATCTGGATCAAGATACAATGGGTCTACGTCTGGAGCAAAAGTTATTATCTCTTCAGATCTTAAGGTTGTTACTGGCTTGTAATCATCCGTTACAGAGCTAACATACAGCTTTTGCTGTACGATGACACTGTTACCATTTGTGAGTACTCCAGTAAATTTAATATTATATGTTCCTGCTTCTGTGGGAACAAAATCATAATAAAAAGAAGATGATGTTTCGGAAACAGCGTTATCGCTAACTACTGAGTTTGATGAAGAATCAGTAATCTCTACTGTTACTATAGCTGGATCTAAGCTTTCTTCTTCTCCAGTAGTTGGATTTACATCAACAAATCTGACCCTAACTCTAACCGTATCATTTACTAAAACTTTTTGCGTTGACATAAGACCTCTATTCTATGCAGTTGGTATTATAGTAACATCTGTAGTGCCAGCTGAATTATCTTCCAAGATAATAGTTTCAGCGGACGATATAGCATACGCGTCTTCCTCTTGGACATTAAAGACAATATATCCAGATTCATAGGTTTCAACCGACATATACGCAGTTGATTCAGTTACTTGCTCTTGACCTGTGCCAACGATAACTTTTGCTGGATCGACAAAAACTAAAGTAGAACCTATAGTTCCGGGGTAAATTAATACTACTTGAAGTATTTTTGGATCGCTTATTGTCGATGTTGGACCGAAAGATTGTGGACTTACAATCCTTACTCCATTATACTGAAAATATGGCTCAGAGTACCTTATACCTTCGTTGTACTGCATAGATAGAACCTACTTTTCAGAAAATGCCACCATCTATCAAGAAACCTTCCAAGTCTGAACTATTACCGTATAGGTCACCAGATATTCCAACACCGCCGGTAACCACTAAGGTACCAGTTGTATAAGAACTAGATGCAGTACCTGCAGTCAAAGTGGTCACACCGCTAGCTGTAAGAGTTGTAAATGCAGCTGTTCCAGGGTTTGATGATCCAATACTAGAATTGGTTATGGTTTTATTGCTGATGGTCTCAGCATTTGTTAGTGTGGATAGCGTGCCTGATGTTGGCAACGTTACCGTGGTAGCCCCTGTCAAAGTAAAGGTTCCAGCGTACGCACCTGAGAATTCAATGTTTCCGCCAATTGTAATTGTACTTGAACCGTTATTAACTCCAGTTCCACCATAAGTTGGAGAAACTATTGTACCCTGCCAAGTTCCAGAGTTAATCGTGCCAACTGATGTTAAGCTAGAGTTTACAACCCCGGAGCCAAGTGTATTGGAACTCAAAACACTTGCATTATTAATGTAATACGCCTTACCGCTAGCTAGATCTAGATCCTCAGATGATGTCCAAGAATCAGTTGCATCTACCCAGTTAAAAGTTTTGTCAGTATCACCTTTAAGTGTGATACCACCACCATCTGCGCTTGCGTCTGTTGGTGATGCCGTTGAGCCTAACTCAATATTTTTATCATCAACTGTGATTGTTGTCGAATTTACAGTTGTTGTCGTACCGTTAACAGTTAGGTCACCAGTAACTGTTAGGTTTCCACCAACTGACCCATTACCAGTTGTTGTAACTGTGGCAAAGTTTACATCGCTATTAGTCTCAACAGCTTGGCCAATTGCAATTGTTGGAGTAGCATTTTCGCCAGAATTGTTTGACAGAGTTACACCAGTACCAGCAACCAGTGAGGCAACGTAGTCGCCAGTAGTCTGAGTTGCCAGGTTTACATTCTTAATTGATACCGCACCGGTTGTAACCGTGAAATCAGCTGTAGCAAACGATGCTACACCTTTATTGGTTGTCGTTGCATCCTCTGCTGAAACTGTTACGGTGTTATCGGAAACAGTTACGTCAATACCCTCACCTTCAGAGAAGGTAAGCGTATCATTAAGTAGATCTACGGTATCGCTATTTGCAGAGTCGTCTGTAATTGAAAGAGTGGTAGCTACGCTGGCTGTTCCAGCTGCAGTTAAACGCCCCTGGGCATCAACCGTGAACGTAGGAATTGCCGTTGATGAACCGTAACTACCAGCGGTTACTGCTGTGTCATCAAGATCAATCGTTATAGTATCGGTTGCACCCGCTGTTGTTGTTAAGCCTGTACCACCAGCTATAGTTAAAGTCTGCTCATCATCTATTGTTTGAGCTGTACCGCCATCACCAGCAACATCAAAACTATAATTTGCCGCTACGATAGCACCATCAACATAAGCTGTAGTTGCAACCGAAGTTGAATTATCACCGGCTGTTTGGGTGGCTGCTGTTGCGCTTGATCCTAAAGCTACTGTTCCAGAAAAAGTCTTATTGCCAGAAATTGTTTGAGATGAAGTGAGTGTAGCGAAAGCGCCAGAACCACCAATGGCTAATATGGTTGTAGCTGCTCCACCAGCACCTCCGGTGCCTTCACCATAATAGAGTACATCATCTACTTCGTTAAACGCGAGCTCTGCGTTTTCCAGCGTACTAGGTGCACCTGAATCACCGCTAGCCCTTCTTTTAATTCTAATTGTATTAGCCATTGTTAAAAGTTTCCTCCATCAACAAGATTTTCTTCGGGATAATTTACCCATTCAGTACCAGAAAAGCGAAGAATATCTCCACTCGTCACTGTATTAATAGTAACATCAGTCATTCCATTTAAAACAGACTGATCAGATATACTAGATTCTGCTGCAGCTATTCTATCTTTTACCGTCAAATGACTACCAGCAGGAGAAATTCCTAAAACAGTTTGTATTGCTTCTATAGCATCATTTGCATTAGAGTGCTGCTCGTGGTGTGGTACTGTAGGAGAATCTAATGTATCTGTTGCACTAGGGTTCTGCAGTATGTCTAAAGAATTTGGATAATTAGTCGCCATATTCCTCCCTACAACGCAAAGATCTTACTTACAAGATCACTCCACTGTATAGTAATAGATATAGTGCCATTACTACTATTGACTGGCAGTCCGTCACCAGTGTCAATGTATGCTATGAGTCTTGATGTATTGGATGTTCCAGTATCTTCAAATATTACTAAATAATCAAAACCTTCAGTTCCATATTCTGCTACAGTCTCATTTTCTGCGTCAAAAACTCCATCGGTAATACTAATTGAGGTAAGTACATCACTTGTCGCAGCTATATTAGATGATCCAATATCTGATAAATATTGATCATTATCAATATCCATAACATATCCACTCTTAACTAACGCAACCTTTATACTTATAGTGGTTAGATTAATTGAGCCAGACAAAAAATCTTCTTTTATGTTTTTATATAATTGATTAGCCACTATATACCCACTTCCGAAGAAACTATTATCCTGTATTTGTATCCCTGCTCAAAATAAGTTTTATCTTCTGTATAGTAAACCGGCGTTGCGTCGGTGGATGGAAAGTCTACGAAAACATCTGGCTTCCATGAATGCATTGATATTTCAGTCGTAAGTGCTTCCCACCTAGAAGGTCCTTTTTGAATTTTTTTCCTTTGTGCTTTAAAATACTTTTTTGTTAAAAAGTTAGATGCTGGTCTTTCATTAAAGGAAATAGTTACCCTACCATCATTCTCATCATTGCCGATATAAAACTCACCATTTCCTGGATAAGTTTCATTAATATAAAACTCTGGATTTTTTGCTATTATTTGATAAGATGTTTGTATATCAGTTCTTATAGATTTGTCTTCAACAAGCAACTCTTCAATATTTGTTACTTTTGTTGACAAAGAAGAAGGTGTTGCTGCCTCTTGTTGAGACGTAAACTCAATTTCTTCTGCTGGTATTAACGTCCCAGTTGCATCAACTAGATTAACTACCTTAATCTTATAATCAGTAGAAGAACTTAATATTACATTCCAATATAATATAAGGGTTCTAGAAATTTGATTATAATCAGTCAGAGTATTTATATCTCTAAGGGAGAACTAACCTGACTAGGTGTACCAGAGTCTATGTATAATTCAAAATTCTCATCAAGCAAAGAGCTTATCGGTATTGTTCTACCGAATTTAATCACGACACTATTTGCGCTAATAGTACAATTGTCAATTAGATTTAAAGCCACGTAAATACCTCACATCACAGAACTGTATATATAGTAACAAATATAACCTAATATGAAACTAGGGGGTGGTAGATTTCTCCACCACCCCCTAGCCATAGGGTATTTCGTAACTATAACAACCCTAAGGTTTTATCAGGTGGCCTCGTTGGTGACCTGAACCTCGTAGTTGCGGCTGAGGCTGACATTCTTAGCAACGGTAACACCCTCACCGTCACCCATCATCACGATGTCATAGCGCTCTTTCATCTTGAGTGAGCGAATGTCACGTGTTGGATCATCAAATTGATCCGTGCTCATGTCATCCTTAACTAGCATTGTACCAACCTCATTACGGTCAATGAGGAACAAGTCAGACTTAGCTGCTGCAGAACTTGTCTTAGCAGTGAAGCTGACGAATGGTGAGACTAGAACATTCAAGCCCATTGGAGCTGTTGTGTTAGCAGCGCCCTCAGCTGACTGAGGACGGTAACCCCAACTGGTGTTGACACCAGAAGCAGCACCACCTGCGTGGAAAATAGCGTCCTTCAAGAACACTGACCACATAAGCGGGTGAAGAATGAAGTCTGTTGGTACATGGTTCTCAGCCATGAGAACAGCAGCCATGTCGATAATATCGTCCCAAGTAACGGTATCGTTAGCAACACCATTAATATCAAGACCTGTTGTATCATCGTAGTTTGAGTCATCATTGTCAAAAACAATGGTGGCTGCATCCTTGAAACGGCTCAGAGCGATTTGCTCTTTCAAGCGAGCCATAGCACGACCTGCCGCGCGAACATGTAGACCAACAATGTCCCAAAGTGAGTCGGCTACGACTTCTTCGGTGAAAGCAAGCTTTACACCTTTCTTTGAAACCTTGCCCTCTACCTGCTTTGCGAAGGCGAGTGCTTGTTCTGGGTACTCTTGACCCTCAGGGATTTCTGCAGCTTGGATTGCGTTGACTGCTGGGAACTCCAATGAACGCCCCTTGCCAAGGCGAACTGTGGAAAGAAGTGGAGTCACAAGAAGTTGTGGCTCTGCTGCTTCCCTCAGTGTACGAGAGAGAACCTTAGGGAAAAGTGCAGCTGCATCTGGTGATGCAAATGCTTCCTTAATTGTTACTCGATTGTCTTCATCGATGTGCCCGTCCTCAGTCAGCGCAGCCTCCCAAGCTGGGAGACCCGAGAGGAGCTCTTGGATTGTCTTACTCATCTTAGGATTATTCCTCCTGTGTTATATTTTCTCAGAGTGTTAAATTGACACGGAATGCGCCAATAACATTGTTTACATCCAGATTTGCTCGGATACCGAGCTTGCCCTTATAGTCGCCATCACGAGTAAGCTCGTAGACAGTCTTTAGTGCACCTGGATCAGATGGAAGTTGCATATAGCTGAGAAGGCCATCGTCAAAGTTTGTAGCAAACTTTTCAACCTCAATAACCTTGCCAACCTGCAAATGTGAGTAAACAGCACTGCTGTTATACTGATCTGCAGCGGTTAGCTTAACCGGACGGCCCATGTGGTCCGCACGGATAGCATCACCAATGGCAACTGTGTCATTAAGACCCTCAACCATCGGGTACTCTACGTATCCATGGGTGATGAAACCAGCACCCTGTGAAGTACCCTTGTCAAAGGGTCTGTAGAGATCATACTGAGCGCAACCGATTGGAACTGAACGTGCTGGAACAGTTACTGTATCGGTAGCACCACTCGAGTAGCTGGGTGTTGCACCATCTAATGGATCCCAACCACTTATTGTATCGCCCCAGTTTGTGGCACTTGCTGTACCGTTTGCTGGAACAACTCTTGCATCGCCGTTTGAATCGGCAACGACTGAAAGGATGGTACCTTTGGTGATAACGATCTCAAAGCGATCATCTTCACTGTCATAGTACCATGTTGGAAGACCTTGATCTGGGAGCAAGTAGGCGCTGGGGGCGATACCCTCAGAAACTACGAAGCGACCTGATCCGGTCTTGCTATGTACCTTACGGAATTTTGCTAAACTCATTTTATCTCCTTAAGTTGTATCAGAGTTTACGTCTACCCATTAGGGTATCTACCAATACCTGCTCGAAAGAAACTTCTGGATCAGCAGCTTCTTCCTCTACTTCAAGATCAATAGAAGCTACATTAACATCTTCAGTGACCTGAGCGGTTTCCACTTCAAACTCAATTGAATCTAAAGCGGTTCTCTTACCTACCTTGGCTGGCATTACTGCCATATCTCTAAGGCTATCTGCTAAAGAAGAAGCTGTTCTTGAGGCGTGCTCGCTGATCAGATCCTCTCTTTGCTCACCTTCGGCCAAACCGAGAGCTATTTTAGTATCAACAACTCTCTCAACAAGAGTCATATGTAGAGCACCCTTGAGTTTTGCGTTCTCAGCTTGCAAGCTTTGAACTTTCTCTTCAAGAAGGGCTATTGCGCCTGATTGGTCTTCTGAAGCCTGCTCATCGCTGCTTTCTTCTGCGGTGAGACTTTCTTCTTGGGACTCTTCTTGAACCTCATCTGAAACTTCGTCAGATGACTCTTCTGGCTTTTCAGCTTCTTCGGAATCTACAGCTTCTTCCTGTACATCCGCCTGCTCTGAATCGTCAGTAGAGATTTCTTCGGCTGCAGCCTCTTCAGCTACATCTTCAGCTGCCTCTTCGGAAGCATCTGTTGCCTCGATAGTTTCCTCAGCCTCTTCAGTAGCTTCGACTGACTCGTCTTGCTCTTCTGGCTGCTGATTCTCTTCTGCTGAAACTTCCTCACTGACTTCCTCGGAAACTTGTGATGAAGCTATGTTAGACAAATCTTCACTTAAACCAGTGGCTACAGCTAGGATATCGTCATCTTTGGTAATATCATTCATTGTTGAAATCTCCTCAGATTTTTCTACTTCAAGATCTTCATTAGATAGTAATGTTTCACTATTATTAAGTTCACTTTCACTTTCGTGTATAGCTATAGCCGACAAGAAAGCTCCTTTTGTACGTAAATAAGTTGTTTTACTATCTTTCTTTTTCATATTTTTAAATATAGACTCGTTTTCCTCAAGAGAAACTATGTCTTCTTCATCCATATGAAGAACGAAAGCTGAGCTCTTCGCAACCCAATCATCTGAGGCTGCAACAGGTGCTTTGCCATCGCTAAATGTCGTTGATCTTACACCAGACTTTTGATCTGCTGGTTGATTAACGAAAGAATATTCCTTAAAAGATATATCCTGCATATCTATGTATGCTAATTTACCTTTGTAAACCTTACCTCTGCGGAACTTCGGCATTTTTGGTCTACCTGACTCGGTCTCTTGGGCAAGATCTTCTCCACTGATACTGCAAACTGCTTTTGAAGCCCTGCCGCCAACAGATCCTGTTAGGTATCTCTTATCAAGAACCTTTTGGGCTGCTACCGGATCAGTTATTGCGACCTGTAATCTAACAAATGACGAACCATCTGATTCCTTGTCCATTCTTGCGGCGATAATCCTTCCGATAGGTTCGGTTGACAGATCATGATTAAGTATTATCGGCTTTGGATATGGCTCAACCCAAGACTCTAGTGCCTTTTCAAGCTCAGCTGCTGAATAATTATTATAGTTAGCCGTCAAGCCCTCATGTATGGCTGCAACCTCTATGATTAAACCCTGTTTTGAGTTAAAGCTTTCGGAAAAATCTGCTTCTAAAGCAGAAAAATCTGGTAATTCTACTGTAAAGTTTTCCACGAAATCGAATGACATGTATTTTTTCCTTTATTCAGCTAAGTCAGTTAGTATAGTAAATTGCTTTTGATAACATTGAACAAATTTATATGAATTTATACTAATTGATATATTTCTTTCCTAGTATCACCAGACTTAAGGTACTCCTCATACATTAATGGTGACATTATATGTGGTGCATATATGTAAGAGGCACAGAACAACTTGTATCCCATCGCTTTAGCATTCTGGCACCACCCTAAATCTTCCCCTTGAACGTGAATAGTGTAATCTACGTTCTCATAAACATCTTTAGACATCATTTTAGCAGCCATGATAACATCTGATTGAAAGAATGATCCTATAGGATAATCATTTTTTCTGGTTGCCTTTTGGGGATCTTGATCCTTCCAGGTCATAACGCTTGGAAAGTCTGTACCTACAGGGGTCATAAACATAAGTGGATTGACTGCGTCAGCACCATCTTTAACATGGCTCATTAGCAGCTCAATGGTATTTGGATTCTGTAATAGAATATCAGAATCTAAACTAAAATAAAAGTCAGGACTCACTTCTCTTGCTGTTGCCAACAAAGAGTTTCTTAACTCAACCATATTTGCATACTTAGAAATGGTCCATTGCCTTCCATTGTCCCTATGCTCAAAGTGCGGTAAATCACTTCTATACTTTACTTCAAAATACGCAAAAGGTATTCTAGACCTGAAGAACTCTATTTTGGATAAAGTATCTTCATCTTTCTCAGAAGCTTCAAAGATAATACCTATATCTTTAACACTTAAAGACTGATTCAAGATGCATGCCATCCAGTGATCAAAAATCCAATCCCTTTTATATATTGGGCACCCTATTAATAACTTCATTGTAGATTAGACTAGATTTTCCTCTTGATCTACATTTGCTGATTTAGCAGCGGTTTTTTTCTCAACCTTCTTGACAGGTTCTGGTTCTGGCTTTTTAGCTTCGGGAATGACTTCTTCCTCTCCTGCATTTTCCTCTAGTAGGTCTGTTATTTGCTCAAGAATAGGAACCAATAACTCCATTGCCAATCTAGTTTGACCATTATTTGCTGCACTTGTAAATGCGGCCACTGCGTCATCTGTCCTTGCGATATTTCTTAATGTTTCGTCTTCCAAAACGAACTTCATAAATTACTCACTTTCACTTTCATTTGAATAAATCACATTATACTCTTCTTCTAAAAGATTTTCAACTAAAGATATTAAATTTGCATCAGATCTTTTTATGTTTGGTGAAGTATTTCTTCCCTGCTGATTTGCAGGTCTTACAGTATTTCCTGGGCCTCTTCTTTTGTTGGGAAGATTTGAAGAACCGCCAGTTGAAGATTGCTGCTTATCACCATCTTTTTGAACATCTTTACCAGACATGACATCTAGCTGCATTCTTGTTTGAACAGCTGCTTGCAGTGACGTAAACAGTTCATCTTCATCATATTCAGGATCTACGCCAAGCTCTTTTCTAGCTTCAGGTAATGTTATAACAGAATTTACGTATTTCTGTATCACGTGTGTTTCTTTTTTGACTTGAGTATCAACGTCTATCTCAGCAAATTTGAAGTAGCATCTGTCAGATGTAGAGTCGCTATAAGGATTAACAATCGGATCAAATCCACCCTCTAAAAGAAGTTCATTAAATATATTAACCCTTATCATCTCGGCAAACATTTTCTGGAATTGCTTCACCTTGTCGTATAGAGCGGTATCTAATCTTTCTGTAACAGATCTATTTCCACCATTCATAGACATACCTAAATGGTGAGGAGCCACACCGAGACCTACTGCCACCCTCTCCTTAAAGTGATCTAAGTATCTGCCAGCATCTAAAGCTGCGGCTCCTGAAGCAACGACGTCTATATCGTGTCTATGCGGTATTATGAGACCACCCTCGGTTCTCATATTCTCTATCTCTGCGGCTGCTTGAGATATTTCGTCAGGTTCTGCTGGCTGCTCTGGCGTACCTATAGTATACTTATATAAGGGAAATAACTCTCTGTGCACTAGGTTTTGTATATCCTCTTCCATTTGCCTAAGGGCAACAACATCATCAAGTGCATTAGAAAGAAATGGAGTACCAAACGCCCTACCAGTCTTTCTGTCAAAGTGCATATGGACTACTCTATCGGCTGACCAAACAGGATCTCTATCATTTGGAGAATAGGTAAGTGGATCTGTTGCCTGCTGGTAAGCTTGCGGCCTGTTATGTTTATTTCTAAGAATTCTTACTTGCTCAGTAGGAATTAGGTAGTATCCGACTAAAGTCTGATTTGCATTTATAGGGGATAGTTTAGTTGGGAAATACTCACCAATATCACCCCTTGCCTTTACGACAAAGGCGTTTGAAAACTTGAATAGTTGATCTGATACTTCAATTAAAAAATCGAGGAATGGTCTTTTCATAGCCATTTCCATGTAGTCAATTCTTTGATATAGGTATTCAACTGCTTCTGGATTTTCACCTACAATTTCCCAGCCCTCTTTCCAAAAGAGTTCTCTATATTTAGCTATAGCTTGCTTTACATATGAGTCTGTATCTACAGCCTGTATAATCCTATTAAAATCGTAAGGCGAGGGCTCAAAATTGCTACGCTTATTATAGAGTAGAGTAGTTCCCTGATACCCTAAAGCTAACGCAGAAACTTTCATTATTTTATTTATAGACTTCATATCTGAAGAGTCTAGGGTCTTAGCTACAACATTGTTAGAAGAGGAGTTGGAAACTCCTCTAAAAGGTAAAAAATCGACTACAGCCATTTCACACTCCTAATAGAACTAACATAAATAGTAGCTTAACGTAAGTTTTTTTATAACTTATCAGGACTGACCGGTTCTATCAAATGCGTTTTTCAAAATAAGATTCTTAACTGCTTCAAGCCAAAAAACTGTTTCTGATTCTGCAAAATCGCTTTTGTAGCTAAGGTTCTGATTTGAAACCTTAATAGTTACAATAAACTCTTTTTCTTCTGAACTTTCAACAATATCTGTATCAATTATCTCTGACATTATTACCTCACTTAAATTCTTCGTCATTATTTTTCTTACTAGAAGTAGTCGCTGTCTTCGTAGCATTCACTGCGGTAAGCGATTCTATCTGTGCGGTTAGCTGTCTTATAGTAGCATCTTTGACAACCATTTCTGTAGTTAAAGCATTGAGTCTTTCGCTGAAGACTTGAATCACTACATTAGCGTCTAAATTTTCCAATTTTATCTCCTAGATGAATTGTAGAGATCCATACTATCATGCAGACTCTAGCTGCGCAACTCTTTGTCGCAAAGATTTTATTTCAGCCACACACATTGCTACCATATCTGGCCATCTCCACCCCGTAGGATTAAGATCTTCATCATAAGTAGCCAGTTGGCCACTAAGTACTTCTGCTACCTCTTCAGCTATAAAACCATGCTGAATATCAGAGAGCCTTAGCGACCTATTATCCTCAGACTCATTATCGGGATCAGAAGATTTTGGAACAAAAGTAACTGGCCTAATATCATCAAAGAAAGTTCCAACATCAGTTATGCTCTCAATATTCTCTTTTAAATCCCTAGAAGAAGTGTACTTGTAAAGGGTTCCATAAGTATTATTGTGGAGCATGAAGCCATAGCCGGAGGTAGACGTTGTTGTGGGTGGATCATTAAAAAGAAAAACCCCATTAGTGCCATCATGTGCGGAGAAAAAGTTAGTTCCATCTGTTGATGTATGAGCGATTCCGAGCTGACTTCCATTTGACCACTTATATAAACCATTAGATGTCGAACCGTCGGAATTAAACCTAACTGCAGGATTATTACTTGCCCCATCACTTCTTAGGACTACTTCACCGACTCTAACTTCAGAATCGTTTTCGTAAAGATCAAATATTGTAGCAGTAGAAGCGCTTCCCTGATATAGTCTTGCTATAGCGGTTGAGTTGTATCCATACCATTTATATAATAAATAATTTTCAGAAGATGTATTATCTGTTCCGACTATAAACTTAGGAGATCCGGGAGAGCCGGTTGCTGATAATTGTATTCCTTTTATTTCGGAAATAATACTAGCCGGATATGCTGTACTGCCTTGAAATTTTATCTGAGATTGATTACCGGTCCTGTTATAAAGGTATATATCGTTTTCAGTTAAAGCTACTCCGTCTTCAGTATCCGTGTCTTCTACGGTCTTTATTACTGCGCCAATGATTTCAATGTCAGATGTAAGACCATTTGGATTACCGTTCAGGGACATTGCACCTGTAGTAGGGTTAAAAGCTAGTTTATCTCCTATGGAAAATTGCCCCTTGGAATCTATATAAAATGGTGTATTAGAATTTGCATAAGTTCCTGTACCAGAAAAAATCTTTGTATTTATATCACTTGAGTTATCACCCTTTATTGTTATGTTATTCGTTGTTCCACCGACCCTCAAAGTTCCAGTAGAGCTGTTTCCTCCTATTGAAACGGTATTTGTGAATGCCCCTCCACTTGCATTTACTGTTCCAGAAAAATCTCCGGTAACACCAGAAAGTGTACCAGAAAATGTTCCATTTGAGCCAGTAATGTCGCCAACAACACTAAGAGTACTACCATCCCAGGTAACACCAGTTGTACCATTACCTAACCCAAAAGTACCATCGCTATTCCAATAGTTATATGTACCAGTGCCAATAGTTACACTAGCTGCATCTAAATTACCTCTAATTGCTGCGGAGTCAAACTCAGCGTAGCCGTCACCACGGATTAGCCAACCATCACCATTTGCGCCAGATACAAAATTAGAAGACCTTAACACAGCTACATTGCTTGGAGGAGTGTAAGAAGTTGTCGCACCCGACTGCGTAAGTATTATCTCATGTGCTCCGATTGTCCCAGCTGTTATTTTTGCTGCCGTAAGAGAAGCTATAAATTCTTCATCTATCAATGGTGTATCTTTATCTGATTGAGCAAAATCTGACCATGGACCTGTGTTCCCAGTAATATCTACTGCTCTCATTCTTCCCGAGTAATTTATTGGGTCACTTACCGAACTGGAATTGTCAGTAGTACTATTTTCTACAGCTACTGTAAAAACATTAGCAGATGCTTTACCTTCATCATACAATTCTCCACTCGGCTCTCCATTTACAAGGCTGCCTAGATATAATTCATACTCATAATAGCTAATGTCATTATCAGAAACAAAGTCATAAACAAACATAACTGTTTGAAACGAGGCGTAGAGTGAGAGGTTTTGAACCTGTTCTGGAACAGTTGTATCTTGAGGAACGGTAAACCTTATAGAATCCGTAGCATCGGAATACGTATTTAGATCTGTATTCTTTGCCCTTACCCTAACTATATACTCCTTGCCTGGAGTAAGGTCCTGAACAGTTTTTATTATATTAGCCATTCTTAAACCTCCATCCACATTTTAACTAAAACATCTCTAGTATCAACAGATTGATACGTGTTATTGTATATAGTTTCACCAGAGCCAAAAGACCCGCCGACAACAGAGCTTGATACAGCTGTCGCACCTACAGAAATAGTCTTTATATCATTTTTCAACAACTCTTCACCAATAGTAAAGTACGCATTGTAGTTAAATGAATATGAGTTAATCTTAACAGAGGTTCCAGAAGAGTTTACATTAGATGTAGCAAGTATCGACAATGCTGCCTGATAGTCTTGATTTTTCAAATTACTAGTTCTAAAAATTTCCACATCCTCTTCAACACTTGTAGAATATGTATCAAAGACAAAAGATCTTGAATCTGATGTCGGTGCATTTTTGTCTATTGGATATATGTCTAAGGATATCTTTGCTCCGCTAGGACCTTTATTTCCTTTTATCGAAAGAGTCGGCCCGCTAAAGACTAGGTATGCAGTAGCACCTACTGTAGTAGAAAAACCATTTGACCAAGCCACTCCTGGATTTATAAAGGAAAAGTTATAATAAGAAGTTGAACCTAATCCTATCGTATATTCAAAATCAGATATCTCACTTGACTGAACATAGGTATCTGCACTTGATGAAGAATCTAAATAATAGCTTGTAACGTTGTTTGAAGTAATTGACGAAAGACCCCTAATGTCATTAGCCATATAATATACGCTATATGTTTTAGATATTAATTCGCCCTTACTGTGATCTTCTGCAGCTGCGAAGTATAGTTTATCATCAACGATGATAGACTTAACTGGTACATAATCAGTTTCAATAAGGTTGCCCTCATAAACTACTATGTAAGAATTTGAGTCATCAACAAAAGTTAGTTCATCATTAACTTTTTTATTTATATTTAGATCAGAAACATCAACATACATCCATGTGCCTTTAGATATATCATCTACAGGCTTTATCTTTTTTAGTTTTCTTTTAACAGGAGGACTGTAATAGTTGCTGCTTGAAGAATCTTTTAAATATTTAAACCAAGTCATATTAAGGAACCTCTACAAAACCTATTTCAAATTCATGATTATCTAATTTTTTATCATCATATTCTATATTCAAAATAACATCGCAAACATGAATACCTTCATTTGTAATCTCTGGTACAAATTGATTTATACTAACAACAAGAGGTTTTTCAACTAAACTAGCATCTCCCGCTAGTAAACGATCAGTTTCATAATCAATATCTGATGCCTTTATCCTAACACTACCATCTCTGCCATCGTGGGCATGCGATGCTGGTTTAATTCCGTCAATTGTTGTATCTGGTGCCATAGTTATATTACCAGATATTTCGCCACCTGATCTCAATAGATATTGTGGATGATCATTGTTAAGTAGACCATCTAAGCTTGAATGACTTGACTCAAAATTATTTGAAACACTTTCATTTATAACCGCAAACTTAAACATTTTTGCATAGTCGTCGTCATCTATAGTTATTAACACATTCTTTTTATTAGATGCTCTTGGTGATAGTTGACTTATAAAATTAGAGTATTTTCTTTTTTCTCTAACATACATTAAAAGGTTGTCTGCATTGTCTCTAAAGAGTTTCATTCTTTCAATAATATCTGCCATTACTGACATAAAATTACCTTTGAGCACAGTATTCGCTGCAAAAACTTCTCCAGCGATAAAAGGTATATTGTCAACCATTGCCTCGGTTGTAAAATCAACCTCTAAACCTGAGACTATATTCTTAGAAAACTTTATTGATGGAGAAACAAATTGGCTATAAAATATATCACAATTATCTACCATGTCTCTTTTCAGAAGAGAAATAAGGTTTCCTATTTCAGACTCAACAGCATTTAATTTGATCGCAAAAATAGTTTGGAGTTGTGCTGACTGTTTTTCTGAGATTTGATCCAATTCGGATACGGGGATTTCGACTGCTTTCGTGATGACTGAATTCGAGATCCTCTCTGCGTAATGTGTCGCCACTTTACTCCATGAGTAATATTGCGCTGCAACTTTTTGCTGTGATTCTGTATCATACTCACCTCCAATATCGGTATATAAAGAATTTTTTATACAGATCAATTCATTATAGATTAAAGTTAATAATTTTCT
>Ga0222715_10000368_pt1 | contig 45039 bp, 40 predicted proteins | sample C33_9DmetaG_FD_165056 | JGI IMG/M metagenome (GOLD analysis project Ga0222715, IMG submission 165056) | Estuarine water microbial communities from San Francisco Bay, California, United States - C33_9D | ecosystem: Environmental > Aquatic > Marine > Unclassified | place: USA: California...
GGGATACCAAAAGGCGATACCGGTAATAATACAGGTAAGAAACGCAAGCACGAAGGGTAAACCACTGCCGTCTTGGTAAATCAACGACACAAATGCAGGGAAAATCATTGTGACACTAAAAAGTGCAACAAGGAGTCCTAATATCCGAATAATAGCTTGATACTGCATAAAAAATTGTCTGATGAGTTTTGTTCATTATGTGCTTGTTCGCTCAAAATCTAAAGTGAAAAATAAATTTTTTTAGGAAAAATAACCACTTCGCTTATTTAGCAAAGTAAATTGAATGTTAGCGCTTTCTTTTTTTGTACAGTGTGATAAATTTAACAAGGTAAGCGATAGGGAATTGCTTACTTTTACACCTCGTTTAATTCTACTACTTAATTAACGGCTAACAACAACACTAACGTTATAAAAGATAACGCCGCTTTTCGCGATTATTTGTTCAATGGACTGAATTTCTCTATTCTTTTATTTTTATGGCTATTTTAGTCTCTTTCGAGTGCCTGTTATAAACTGTTAACCACAAAGTTATCCACAGCTTATTAGTTTATTTTTATTGTGCTATAGCCAATGTTTATCTGCTATGGCATCCTTGTACCGTACAAATTAAAAAAAGAAATCCACATGTCTGAAATTACTCCGCCTCCGTTTGTCTTAGTTGATGGTTCATCTTATTTATTCCGTGCTTTTCATGGCATGCCTCCGATGTCAAATTCACAAGGACAAGCCACTCACGCCATCTATGGCGTAATTAATATGCTCAAAAGTTTATTGCGCACCTATGACCCGACTCATATTGCAGTGGTTTTCGATGCGAAAGGAAAAACCTTTCGGGATGATATTTATCCGGAGTATAAAGCGAACCGCCCTCCGATGCCGGATGAACTTCGCTCACAAATTGCACCATTACATACCATCATTAAAGCGATGGGCTTGCCGTTAATTGTTGAACCGAATGTTGAGGCCGATGATGTCATTGGTACATTAACTAAACGAGCAACGGCCTTGGGAATGCGCTCATTAGTCAGTACAGGTGATAAAGACATGGCGCAGTTAGTAGATAGCCATGTGACATTAATCAACACCATGAATAATACGCTTATGGATGTGCCTGGGGTGCTAGAAAAATTTGGGGTGGGTCCAGAGCTCATTATTGATTTCTTGGCATTAAAAGGCGACAAAGTTGATAACATTCCAGGTGTACCTGGAGTCGGAGATAAATCAGCTCTAGGGTTACTACAAGGGATTGGTGGGGTTGATGCGATTTATAACAACCTAGATAAAATTGCTAGCTTGGATTTTCGTGGTGCCAAAACCATGGCTAAAAAAATGCAAGAGCATGAGCAAAATGCCCGCTTATCCTATGAATTGGCAACAATAGCGATTGATCTTCCATTAGATTACTCCCCTGATGAGCTCATCATCAAAGACGCAGATAAAGATGCGCTTGCCGAGCTATTTCAGACCTTTGAGTTTAAACGTTGGTATAGCGAGATAACCGGAGAAACTTTTGCTAAAGCCTCGGCGCCAGCAATGACTGCTGCGAAAAAATCCGTGGCTGTAACAGGATCCACTTCTGCAGAAAGTCCCAAAAACGAAGATATTGGCGCAGTACCAGGTAATGTCACAACCACAGCAATGCCTCCGGTCAATCATGACAACTATGAAGTGGTATTAAATGAAGCTGCATTATTAATGTGGTTAGAAAAATGCCGTAACGCTCCGTTATTTGCTATGAATATACAAACCACCAGTTCACATTATATGGAAGCACAAATTGTTGGTTTATCGCTCTGCGTTGGCGTCGGAGAAGCCTGTTATATTCCATTAGCACATGATTACCCTGATGCACCAGAACAACTTGATCGCGATTGGGTTTTAGCACAATGTAAGCCACTCTTAGAAAACACCAAAGCGCAAAAAATTGGACACAACATTAAGTATGATAAAAATGTCCTCGCAAATCACGGAATTACCCTCAATGGTGTCGCTTATGACACTATGCTTGAGTCATATGTACTGAACAGTGTCACAACCAAACATAATATGGATGCACTAGCAGAACATTACTTGGGACATGCAACAATTAATTATGAGACCATTGCCGGTAAAGGTGCTAAGCAACTTACCTTTAATCAAATAGCGCTAGCTGAAGCAGCCCCATATGCTGCAGAAGATGCCGAAGTGATATTTCGTTTGCACGCAGTATTGTGGCCGCAACTTGTTGCCCAACCAGAATTAGCTAATGTCGTCAGTGAACTTGAAGTCCCCTTATCGCAAGTCCTTTCTCGCATGGAACAAGCCGGTGTGTTAATTGACTCGCAACAACTGTTACAGCAATCACAATCACTTGCAGAGCGTATTGTTGCACTGGAAAAAGATGTGCATGCAATGGCTGGTGAGGCTTTTAACTTAGGTTCTCCAAAGCAATTACAAACCATATTGTTTGATAAAATGAATTTACCGGTGTTAAAGAAAACACCCAAAGGCGCACCTTCAACTGCTGAAGAAGTATTACAAGAACTAGCGCTCAATTACCCGCTACCTAAAGCAATTATGGAGTTTCGGGGCTTAAGTAAACTGAAAAACACATACACCGATAAACTACCTAAGATGATCGATCACCGTACTGGTCGAGTCCACACATCCTATCAACAAGCCGTCGCCGCAACCGGTCGTTTATCGTCAACCGATCCAAACCTTCAAAATATACCGATTAGAACCGCTGAAGGACGTAAAGTGCGAGAAGCTTTTGTTGCACGGCCTGGGTATAAAATTGTCGCTGCGGATTATTCACAAATTGAATTACGCATCATGGCCCATTTATCCAAAGATCCAGGCTTACTTCATGCCTTTGCCAATGGCCTTGACGTTCACAAAGCGACCGCCGCAGAAGTATTTGGTGTACCTTTAGAGAGTGTCACCAGTGATCAACGCCGCTCATCTAAAGCGATTAACTTTGGTTTGATTTATGGCATGTCAGCATTTGGCTTAGCCAAACAACTGAATATTCCACGTAATGAAGCGCAAACCTATATGAATACCTATTTTGAACGATACCCTGGTGTGTTGCAGTATATGGAAGCGACCCGCGAAGAAGCTAAGGCTTCAGGCTATGTCAAAACCGTATTTGGTCGTCGTTTATATTTACCAGAAATCAAATCAAGTAATGGTGCTCGTCGTGCTGGTGCTGAACGAGCAGCGATTAACGCGCCAATGCAAGGAACAGCAGCAGATGTTATCAAGTTATCTATGTTAGCGGTGGATAGATGGCTACAAACACAAGAACCCAGTGATATTTGTATGATAATGCAAGTGCATGATGAATTGGTTTTTGAAATAAAAGAACAAAAAGTCGAAGAGTTTTCACGCAAAATTGTTAACTTAATGCAAACAGCTGTGTCGTTGTCGGTGCCATTGATTGTTGAATATGACATTGGAGACAATTGGGAGCAAGCCCATTAGTAGAGGTAAAGAGAGAGTTAAGCTGAGCATAAGACATGCCGTAAAACTGTTAACATTTACAAAATAAATATAGAATATTTTTGTAATTTTATTACATTTTTCTTGATAATTTTTTAACTGTGCCTACAATAGATGGTGTAGGGTACAGAGGTTTATATTAAAACCTTTGTTTAGGCTCCAGCATTTTTTGTTGGAGCTTTTTTTATGCTTGTAAAAAAGATTTGAAATAATTTGAACTAATCCAAACAAGTACTCTCTATAGTACTGTTAATGTGTGTTTTTCCCTTGTTTGAACTGCCCCAGAGTGTGCTGGGGCTTTTTTTTGCCTACGATTTGCTGGCAGGAATATGTTGGCAGGACTTTATATGCAAAGTGCTCTAAGCTTACACTTTTTTACAAAAACACAATGTCGTTATTCGTTCGGTGCTTGATTTATTGTATCTACATCAATGCTTTCTTTTGGCTCTGGCGCTTTTAGTTGTAGCCATTCATCAAGCTTATGCTCTAGTTCATTTAAGCCTATACGAGTTAATGAAGAAAAAGCATGGATTGTTACGTCACCACAAAAAGCCATAGCCGCTTCGCGCGCCATCAAGACTTGGGCTTTGCGTTTACCCGATTTAAGTTTGTCTGCTTTAGTCAGTAAGCCTAATACTGGAATTTCTGCATTAACCGCCCATTGAATCAACTCCTGATCCAGATCTTTAAATGGGTGACGAATATCCATTAGTACTACAAGCCCTGATATACACTTACGTTTTTGCAAATACTCACCTAGTGATTTTTGCCATTTTAACTTCATTGCTAGCGGTACTTTGGCATATCCATATCCAGGTAAATCCACTAATCGGCGTTTTTCATCTAACTCAAACACATTGATTAACTGAGTTCGACCAGGTGTTTTACTGGTACGTGCTAAACCCTTTTGACGGGTTAAGGTGTTTAAAGCACTGGATTTTCCAGCGTTGGAGCGACCTGCAAATGCGACTTCTACGCCACTACTTTGGTCTAAATGCTGAATATCTGGTGCACTAGTGAGGAATTTTGCTTTAGTATAATAGGTCATTGAAGGTATTTCTTATTAAGTAATCTAGGATATGCTTCGATATAGAGTTGTATATTTTACATGTTTTTTTCAATACATTTGCAGCGAATGGTTTTTAATCTGTCTGTAAATGTGTAATATACGCATCATAGCACATATGTGCATAAAGATTATTAACGTTTTTTAAGAGTACTCGTATGAAAAAACTAAGTTTGTTGTTCTGCCTATCATTGACTATTAGCGGTTTTACTTTGGCACAAGGTGATGCAGAAGCAGGTAAAGCGAAATCAGCAACATGTGCAGCATGTCATGGTTCAGATGGAAACAGCATGATTCCAATGAATCCCAAGCTTGCTGGTCAGCACAATAAGTACCTTGTAAAACAGTTACAAGAATTCAAAGCCGCAGCTATGAGCAGTGGTAAAGAAGGCCGTAACAACGCCGTGATGAATGGCATGGCTGTAGGCCTTTCAGAACAAGATATGTTGGATATTTCTGCATACTTTGCTAGCCAAACCGCTAAAGCTGGTGCAACTCCTGAGGAATACATTGCGCCAGGTGCTGCATTATATCGTGGTGGCGATGCCGAACGTAAAATTACAGCATGTATAGCATGTCACGGTCCTCGTGGTAATGGAATGGGTCAAGCAGGCTTTCCTGATATTTCTGGTCAGCACGTGGATTACACGATAAGTCAGCTTAAAATGTTTCGTTCTGGCGACCGTCATAATGACTTAAATGGCATGATGCGTGATATTGCAGCCAAGTTAACTGACGAAGATATTACGATCTTAGCTAATTATCTTGCTGGTCTACACTAAGCTATAACTAACTTTCGCTTAATTATTTACAACTAAAGTAGTATTTATTTGTCTTTTTAATGTAAATGAGTTGTAAATGAAAATAATTCATGTATTCTGTCAACAACTTGACGGAACGTACAATAAAGTGTCAGGAAGACCCAAAACAAGTTATTACTCTGTCAAAAATAATAAAAAGTAGAGTTGTTGGTATACATCCAGCTAAAGCCGCGTAAGACGGACAAGCAATACGGGAGAAGTGTAAACCAGCCTAATAAGGTGATAATTTCGATTATCACCTTTTTTCTTTTCTATCTCTTACTAAACATCGATAATCTGTTGTATAATCCACCATTGAATTGCAACATATTACAGAGTCAATCATGCCACGCGTTAAAAAATCCAGAAAAGCAGGTCCAATCGGCATTGCAAATAGTAACGATAAATACGGTAGTCATAAAACTAAATCAAAAAAACCTTCTTCCGTAAAAAAAGATAACGGACGACCGGCAGGTTCGCGTCACTCGGCACCTATTTCTGATAAAACAGTTATCAAAGGCCCCAAAAAAGATCCACGTATCGGCAGTACCAAAAAAATTGATTTAATCGCCACTAAACATAAATTGATAGAGCCTAAAATTAAACGCTACGCAACTCCAGCTCAAGAGCTTGCTGCCTTAGAAGCAGATGACCGTTTAGCCGTATTAATCGACAAATATGATGACGGTCAGCGCTTAAGTAAAGAAGAAAAACAGTACATGGAAGAAAAAATGGCACGTCATCAAGTCTTATGCGATTTGTTAGGCATCAAAGACGAAGAAGATGAAAGCCACGATGAGAGTAAAGAGTTTAGTACTGATGATGATCCGCTTAAGACGTTTGAGTCTATTAATATTAACGATTTTAAATAATATAGTGTGGATTGAGTAGTATGTTTATAGCTTTGGTAATATTAGGAGTGATAGTAGTTGCAGGCTTAGCTTTTTATGCCGGAAAATTATTATCACAACTCAATGAACAAAAAGTAAAACTTGCCGAAGCTAAAGCAAAACAAGCGCAAGTCAGAGCAAAACGTGTCGACAACATCATGATGTCCGTTCATACGATTGCGCTTGCTGTTGAACAACAACAATGTGATTTATCTGAAGGGGTTATCCGCTTAACCAATCTGTTAGACGCCTTACCAATCAACCCTGCACCACAATTTGCTGATATTTACCCAAATATATACCAATTACACGCTAAAATTGCGGATTTTGCGACACATGAAGCACGAGCGGCACTAACCAAAAAAGCCCGTCGAGAACAAGATCTCGCTAGAGAAGCAATCGAAGCCACGTTTGAAAGTGCGATCATTGCTGAAGTAACCCTCTTACGTGACTATCACCCCACTATTTAGACTTTTTTCCTAAGTAAACTATACATTTACACTACATTCGTTGTACAAGTCACGTTATACTATCTTACATAATTATCCCAAGCACAACGAAGTAAATATAGTATGTCAAATTACGATGTAAAAACCTTTCAAGGATTGATCCAAGCGCTACAAGATTATTGGGCTCGTCAAGGATGTGTCATTATTCAACCATTAGATATGGAAGTCGGTGCGGGTACGTTCCACCCAATGACTTTTTTACGCTCTCTTGGTCCTGAGCCAATTTCAAGCGCTTATGTGCAACCTTGCCGTCGTCCTACAGATGGTCGTTACGGTGACAATCCAAATCGCTTGCAACATTATTATCAGTTTCAAGTCATGCTTAAGCCTTCTCCAAAAGATATTCAAGAGTTGTACCTTGGTTCATTAAAAGAACTCGGCTTTGACCCACTCGTACATGATATTCGCTTTGTTGAAGATAACTGGGAATCCCCCACTCTAGGCGCTTGGGGCTTAGGTTGGGAAGTCTGGTTAAATGGCATGGAAGTGACTCAATTCACCTATTTCCAGCAAGTCGGTGGCATTGAATGTAAACCTATTACTGGCGAAATCACTTATGGCTTAGAACGTCTGGCAATGTACGTTCAAGGCGTAGATAGTATTTATGACTTAGTTTGGACTCATGGTCCAAATGGTCCGGTTACTTATGGCGATGTGTTCCATCAAAATGAAGTTGAACAAAGTGCATATAACTTTGAACACGCCGATGTGGATGCCTTGTTTGCAGCATTTGATCAGTCAGAAAAGGACGCACTAAATCTGATTGAGCATAACCTGCCATTACCTGCTTATGAGCAAGTCATGAAAGCATCGCATTCGTTTAACTTACTCGATGCCCGTCATGCTATCAGTGTAACCGAACGTCAACGCTATATTTTACGAGTCAGAACATTAGCTAAAGCAGTAGCAGAAAGTTATTTTGCAGCGCGTGAAGCGTTAGGCTTTCCTATGTGTAATAAGGAGGCGAAATAATGCGCACCGAAACCCTATTAATTGAATTGGGAACCGAAGAGTTACCACCAAAATCACTTAAAACACTCGCCACTGCTTTTGCATCGAATGTGCAAAAAGAGATTGATGAAGCCCAGCTTGCTTACAGTGACGTCAAATGGTTTGCTAGTCCACGCCGTATAGCCGTGCAATTTGCTGACTTAGCATATCAACAAGCTGATACTGTTGTTGAAAAACGCGGCCCAGCGGTGAGCGCAGCCTTCACTGAAGACGGTCAACCGACTAAAGCAGCAATGGGTTGGGCTCGTGGTAATGGTATTGACGTTGCCGATGCACAGCGTTTAGTTACCGACAAAGGTGAATGGCTGCTACATAAAGCACAAGTCACCGGCCAAGCCTTAGACGTATTAATTGAAGGGATTGTTAGCCGTTCTGTAGCTAAACTTCCTATCCCTAAGCCAATGCGCTGGGGTGATAGTGATACGCAATTTATTCGGCCAGTACACACATTTACGGCAATGTATGGCGCTGATGTTTTACCAGCTAGCGTACTAGATATGCCTTCTAATAATGTGTTACAAGGTCACCGTTTTCATGGTCCACGTACATTTACTTTAGCCCATGCTGATAACTATGAAGCGGCGTGTCGCGAACACTTCGTCGTCGCTAATTATGCTGTGCGCCAAGCTGATATTGCGCAAGGTCTGAATGACCAGGCCCAAGCACTTGGTTTAACTGCTGATTATAATGAAGCGTTATTAGAAGAAATTGCGTCGTTGGTTGAATACCCTGTAGTGCTCCAAGCTAGTTTTGAAGAACGCTTTTTAGCCGTCCCTAAAGAAGCATTGATCTACACGATGAAAGACGATCAAAAATATGTGCCTTTGTTAGATAGTGAAGGCAACTTATCGTCGACGTTCCTGTTTGTAAGTAATATTCAATCATCTGCACCTGAACACGTTATTGAGGGTAATCAAAAAGTTATTCGTCCTCGTTTAGCTGATGCTGAGTTTTTCTTTAATACCGATAAAAAGCACTCTCTAGCATCGCGTTTAGAATCACTCAACAGTATTTTATTCCAAAAACAATTAGGTACGTTGGCTGAAAAGGCCAAACGTATTGAACAAGTTGCTGGGTTTATTGCTCAGTCAATTGGTGCGAATGCAGATCATGCTGCGCGTGCTGGTTTACTTGCCAAGACAGACTTAATGACTGAAATGGTTATGGAATTTCCAGATGTTCAAGGTGTGATGGGTAAATACTACGCATTAAACGATGGTGAAGATAGCAGTGTTGCACAGGCCATAGCTGAACAATATATGCCACGCCAATCTGGTGATGCGCTACCTTCTAGTGATGTAAGTGCGGCAGTCGCTTTAGCGGATAAATTAGATACCCTTGCCGGTATCTTTGGTATTGGCATGTTACCTAAAGGCGATAAAGATCCGTTTGCTTTACGCCGTGCAGCAATTGGTGTGTTACGTATTATTACCGAACGTGATTATGATTTAGATGTGCGTGAACTATTGGCATTTGCAGTCACCACTTATGGTGACAAGCTCACTAATGCTGACACATTGGATAATGCGGTTGAATTTGTTTTAGGTCGTTTCCGTGCAATGTATCAAGATCAAGGTATTGATACAGACGTCATTCAAGCAGTCAGTGCACGAAATGTTTCAAAACCCGCAGATTTTGCGGCTCGTGTACACGCCGTAGCCGCGTTTAAAGCACTGCCCCAAGCCCAAGCCCTAGCTGCGGCAAATAAACGCGTTGCAAACATTCTGGCGAAGAATGAAGTTCCTGACAGTTCTAGCGTGGATGAATCATTGCTGAATGAAACCCAAGAAAGCAATTTATATCAGCAAATTACTCAGCAACAAGCTACAGTTAACTCAGCGTTAGTTACTAATGACTATACGACTATTTTAACCTCGTTAGCTCAATTACAAGATGCGGTTGATGCATTTTTCGATAACATAATGGTCATGAGTGATGATGCGTCATTACGTCAAAACCGGTTAGCGTTATTGCTACAACTTCGTACATTGTTCTTATCTACTGCAGATATTTCTGTGCTAGCGAACAAATAAAGGATCCATGCTGTAATATGCTTTCTCAAAAATTACGACTGCTAGTACTCGCCGCTGCGATCTCTCTCAGCGGTTGTGCAACTAATGTCAACATCCGTGAATACTTTCCGGTTGTATCAACTACCCCATCGATTAATTATGAAGCCTTGTATCTACGTGGTATTTTTAATTGGTGGGAAGCTGAGCCAGCTTACTTAGTTGTATCTGGAGATGATGGTTTTTATGTTGACGTAAAACTTATCGCAGATGGTCAACCATATGACTTTCGTTTTGCTGATAGTAATTACACTAGTGAACTCAATTGTGGTGCGGATACACCTGACACACCTTTAGCACAGGGTAAAACTCGCGATCTAGTGTGTGTATCAGGATCTCACAATCTACAATTTATCCCATCAGAAACAGGCACTTACCGTTTTAAATTGCTAGCCAATGGTAATCCTACACTAATAATTACTCGAGTGGATATTTAACTGCTATTCGATTTCAATTAGCTGTTATTTTCAGTTAATTCTGAGTTTAGCCAACAATAAAATTGATTGATAAAAAAAGCCTTTTACTGGTTTATCTCAGTAAAAGGCTTTTTTAAATTCTACTACTCACACTTGATCGTTAGCAGTTATACGTCTAAGTTCTCTACGTTTAGTGCATTCGACTCGATAAAGTCACGACGCGGTTCAACTTGATCACCCATTAATGTAGTAAACAATTGATCAGCACTTATCGCATCTTCAATTTTAACTTGTAACATGCGACGCGAATCAGGATCCATCGTGGTTTCCCATAACTGACTCGGGTTCATTTCCCCTAGCCCTTTATAACGTTGGATATATTGACCACGTTTAGCTTCATGCATCAACCAGTCCAACGCATCTTTAAACGACTCTACAGGCTGAGTACGCTCGCCACGTTGGATGTAAGCACCGTCACTCATCATGCCATTAATCGCATCGTTAAGAGCTGCGATCTTTTTATATTCACTCGAATCTACAAAATCATAATCGATATTATAGTTGTAATCGATACCGTGCATACGCATAGTTAACTTGATATAAAAACGGTTAAACTCTTCGTCTTTAACTACTTCACCTAAATACGTTGCACCGTCGGACTCATCACTGGTCATTTGGTTGACAAACTTAGTAGTGAAAGTTTGCAGTTTAGCCTCATCACTAAAGTCACTGGCACTTAACGTATCTGAATAAACTAACTGATTAAGTATATCAATTGGCATTAAACGGTACATGCGAGCAATCATTTTATCTGTAGCTTGATATTGTAATACTAAGGTTTCGAGAGCCACACCGGTAATTGCTGGTGCTCCTTCTGCAGTAAATAATGATGAGTTATCAACAGCAATCGATGTTAAGTATGCATTTAGTGCATCGTCATCTTTTAAGTATTGCTCTTGTTTACCTTTCTTAATTTTATACAACGGCGGCTGTGCAATATAGACATAACCACGTTCAATGATTTCAGGCATTTGACGGAAGAAGAAAGTTAACAATAACGTACGAATGTGAGAACCATCGACGTCAGCATCGGTCATAATGATAATGCTATGGTAACGTAATTTTTCGGGGTTATATTCGTCACGACCAATACCACAACCTAATGCAGTGATTAACGTTGCGACTTCTTGTGAAGATAACATTTTATCAAAACGCGCTTTCTCTACGTTTAGGATCTTTCCTTTCAATGGCAAAATTGCTTGGTTTTTACGATTACGCCCCTGTTTAGCAGAACCACCCGCAGAGTCCCCTTCCACTATATATAGTTCAGAGAATGCTGGATCTTTTTCTTGGCAATCAGCAAGCTTGCCTGGCAGGCCAGCTAAATCTAATGCACCTTTACGACGAGTCATATCGCGAGCTTTACGGGCAGCATCTCGTGCACGTGCAGCATCAATAATCTTACCGACAATGATTTTTGCGTCAGCAGGGTTTTCTAACAAGTACTCTGTTAATGTTTCACCCATTGCTGACTCTACCGCAGACTTCACTTCAGACGATACTAACTTATCTTTTGTCTGCGATGAGAATTTAGGATCAGGGACTTTAACAGAAATAACGGCTGTTAGTCCTTCACGAGCATCATCACCCGTTGCACTAGTCGCGTTCTTATTCTTTTTATTAAAGCCTTCTTTTTCCATGAACGTGTTTAATGTACGCGTCAACGCAGAACGGAAACCAGCTAAGTGAGTACCACCATCGCGCTGTGGAATATTGTTGGTAAAGCAGAATATGTTTTCTTGGAACGAGTCATTCCACTGCATAGATACTTCAACAGCAATGCCATCTTCACGTTCGATATTAAAGTTGAACGGCTTTTGGTGAACCGGAGTTTTGTTTTGGTTTAAGTATTCTACGAATGCTTGGATACCACCTTCATATTTAAAGTGGTCTTTTTTACCATCACGTTCGTCTTCTAAAATAATAGAGACACCGGAGTTTAGGAAAGAAAGTTCACGTAAACGTTTGGCTAATATATCGTAATGAAAAACAATATTGGTAAACGTATCTTCACTTGGCCAGAAACGAATTTCTGTACCTGTTGATGTGGTATCGCCGACAGGCGCTAATGGTTCAGATGGCACACCATGAATATATTCTTGTTCGTAAACTTTACCGCTACGTTTGATACGTAGACGTAGTTTGTGTGATAACGCATTCACTACTGAGACACCAACACCGTGTAACCCGCCTGAAACTTTATACGAGTTATCATCGAATTTACCACCAGCATGCAATACTGTCATGATAACTTCGGCTGCAGACACACCCTCTTCTTCATGTATCTCAGTTGGGATACCACGACCATCATCCGAAACAGCAACGGAACCGTCAGTATGGATTTTGATTTTTATATCGGAACAATGACCTGCTAAAGCTTCATCGATTGAGTTATCTACTACTTCAAACACCATGTGGTGTAAACCAGTGCCATCATCCGTGTCACCAATATACATACCTGGACGTTTACGTACTGCATCAAGTCCTTTTAGGACTTTGATACTGGACGAATCATAATTATTTTCTTCAGCCATATACTCACTGCTCCTCTTCTACGTGGCCATGTTCCACGTGAAACATTTTCTTATCATTATATTCTTCAACAAACGAAAGTTGAGATTTCTCGATTGCTGTTACAAACAATTGCGTGTTTGTTGCTAAGAGCGCTTCAATAAAGTTTTTACGCTTATCTAAGTCTAACTCTGCACCAATATCATCTAACAAAAAAATGCCGGACTTATTGGTGGTTTCAAATAAATGTAACGTTTGGGATAACTGTAATGCTGCTACTAGCATTCGTAATTGTCCGCGTGATAAACGTTCTATGGCAATCACACCATCTGCTTTAATTTTTATATCTGCTTTATGAATACCGATAGAGGTAAATCCCATCCGCGAATCATATGTTGTTTTTTCTTGCAAAGCAGAAATGAAATCAATGGATTTATCCCAACCCCGATTATACGAAATTTCTAGGGAAAACTCAGGTAAAAATTGCTCTGAAATGCGTTTAAATATCAATTTAAGCGCAGAAATATACTTTTGCCTATCCCCGTCTATCTTTTCACCATATATCGCTAACTGATGGCTCCAATAATCCAATTGAATACTGTCTATTTTTTTACCACTTTGCTGCATTTTCAATAAGGCATTGCGTTGTTTGAGAACTTTGGCATAACCAATGGACAAGTCAAAAAATGATTGTTCCACGTGAAACAATCCCCAATCTAAGAATCGTCGACGATGAGTTGGCGAACCCAAAAGGAGATCAGTAGATTGTGGTGTGAAAATTTGAACAGGAATATAAGACACTAAACTGGCCAAACGCTGTGAACGTTCTCCATTAATACTACAAAGAAATTCATCTTTGTTATTTCGCATTAAACCAATTTTATGGCTTTTATTTTCATTATCTGTGCATTCAGCAAAAACACTAAATTGAGAATGTTGTGATTGAATAACAGAACGATGTTTATTGGTACGAAAAGAACGACCAAAACCAAGATAATGAAGGGATTCTAAAAAGGAAGATTTGCCGCTGCCGTTTTGCCCCACCACCACATTGAGATGTGGTGAGGGATAAATAGTCGCAGATTCTATATTTCGGAACTGCGAGATCTGGACTTTGTCCAGTTTCATAATGAATTCAAGCTAGAGGGACTATAGACGCATTGGCATGATAACGTACAATGCCGAACTATCCATCGCATCTTCAATCAACGCACTTGCATTTGAATCTGATAAGTTAAACTTCACATCATCAGTTTTTAATGCGTTCATCACATCAATCAAGTAAGCAACGTTGAAACCAATCTCAAGATCTTCACCTTGATAGTTAACATCAACAATTTCTTCTGCTTCTTCTTGCTCAGGATTGTTGGCAGTAATTTTTAACTCACCATTAGATAAGTTTAAACGTACACCACGGAATTTTTCGTTTGATAAAATAGACGCACGACTAAATGCTTTCTTCATTACATCTTTATTGGCAATCACCGCTTTTGTAGTTTCTTTCGGCAACACACGACGGTGATCAGGGAAACGGCCATCAACTAATTTAGATGTAAAAACAAAATCTGCTGACTTAACACTAATATGGTTCGAGCCAATTTTAATTTTTACTGAACTGTCATTCGCTTCAATCAATCGATTAATTTCAAGCACACCTTTACGAGGAATAATAACCTGACGTACTGGTAGTGATTCCGTTGTATACGCTAAGTTACATAATGCCAATCGGTGACCATCGGTAGCGACAGTTCGAATGTTATTTTCTTCAGTTTCTAAAGACATACCATTTAGGTAATAACGTACATCTTGCTGCGCCATTGCAAAACTAGTGCTATCAATTAAATGTTTTAAATCACTTTGAGAAATAACAAACTCAACATCAGCTTGCCAATCTTCTAGGTTAGGGTAATCAGCAGCATTTAATGTAGAAAGAGTATAACGACCACGACCTGAACGGATCGTCGCTTTATTACCATCAACTTGGAAAGTAATATCATTACCATCAGAAAGACCACGACAGATATCTACTAACTTTTTAGCAGGGACAGTAATTTCACCCTCTTCATATCCTTCAGAAGATAATGCAAGATGAGAAATTAGTTCTACTTCTAAATCTGTTCCCGTTAAAGTCAACGTACCATCTTTTACGACTAATAAAATATTAGATAAAATTGGCAATGTATGGCGACGTTCAATTGCGCCAGAAACTAATTGCAACGGTTGTAAAAATTGTTCACGGCTGATCGTAAATTTCATGGTCAGGATCTCATTGGCTGTAAGCGTTATCTTATTATGCCATTCTAATGCTTAAGAAGACAAAGTTCTAATTAAATTCTTATAGTCTTCCTTTATATCATGACTTTCTTCTTTTAGCTGTTCGATTTTTCGACAAGCATGTAAGACGGTGGTGTGATCTCTACCCCCAAATCCATTACCAATTTCCGGTAAACTGTGATTAGTCAACTCTTTAGCAAGTGCCATAGCCATCTGTCTTGGCCGAGCAACACTTCGACTTCGGCGTTTGGATAATATATCAGCAACTTTAATTTTATAATAATCAGCAACTGTCTTTTGAATATTATCAACGGTAACTAATTTATCTTGTAATGCTAATAAATCACGTAACGCCTCTCTAACGAAATCAATACTAATTTCTCGACCCGTAAAATTAGCGTTTGCTATTACCCTATTTAACGCCCCTTCTAATTCTCGAACATTAGTACGTAATCGTTTGGCAATAAAGAAAGCAACTTCGTTGGGTAACTTAATTTTATTTTCTTCAGCTTTACGCATTAAAATCGCAACACGAGTTTCTAATTCTGGTGGTTCGATCGCTATCGTCAATCCCCAACCAAAACGAGATTTAAGTCTATCTTCAACCCCAACAATTTCTTTGGGGTATTTATCTGAAGTAAGAATGATTTGTTGGTTGCCCTCAAGTAAGGCATTAAAGGTATGAAAGAACTCTTCTTGAGAGCGGTCTTTACCTGCAAAAAACTGAATATCATCAATCAACAATGCATCGACCGATCGGTAATACCGTTTAAATTCATCAATTGCGTTATTTTGTAGTGCTTTAACCATATCTTGAACAAAACGCTCAGAGTGCATATACACAATTTTAGCATTAGGCTTAGTCGCGGCAATACCGTTACCAACAGCATGTAGTAAATGAGTTTTACCTAAACCCGTTCCACCATAAATAAATAACGGGTTATAAGCGCCACCTGGATCGTTTGCAACAGAAGTCGCAGCAGCACGAGCTAACTGGTTTGATTTACCCTCGACAAAATTATCAAATTGATAAGTGGGGTTAATATTGCTTTTATGCTGTGACACCATCGCAGGAATATTTGTCGGAGCAGCCACACTTGGAGTAGCTACCTCTGGTTGTGCATTTGTAGTATTGGGTAAACTGGTCTGAATAGATGAATTTGAGACAGCAGAAGTGACTGCGCTATTTGCTTGGATAGTGCGCTTTGCAAACACATCCAATATTAACTTCGGAGTCTCTCCTGAACCCGTGTGGTATTCAGTGATCAAATGAGAAATTTGATTTAGGTATTTATCTCTGACCCAATCAAGTACAAAACGATTTGGTGCAAAAAGTGTAATAGCAACTATTTGACCATCTTCTAATTGTAGATCAGCCTGTAATGGTCTTATCCACATATTAAATTGCTGTGCGTCTAAATCAAGCGATAAACGCTCTAGACATTGCTCCCAAAGTTGCATGACTCACCCTTTATAATTATTATCTGTGGCTAAGTATACGCCTATCCACAGGGCAGACAATAATTATTGTCAGTAAACGCATTAACACTATGTTATTACTGATATTTTACTTGTGGATAAAAAATATCAAAAGATCGATAAAATTAGCTTTACAACAATAAAGTATTCTAAAAAGAACGTTTTAGAGTAAAAAACAGCAAATTAAAATCCGTTACAAAAAGGTACTGTGGATAAAAAATAAACATTAATAATTATCCAACGCATGCACCAAAGTGAAGAATAAGAAAATAATAATAATCGTTCAAAAACTAGAAAACGAATAAACAGATTGTAAGCTAAAAACGTTTGATCAATTTCTGTGCTATTTATACAATAAACGAGCAATAATCATTGACAAAGCTGGATTAGATCTCTATTATTGCGCGTCCTTTTACAGCGGTATTGATGAATTTCACGTCATTGGCTTAATCGAACCTATATTTATATAGTGGTATATGTTCAGCCAGTAACAACATTTTTTACGCATTGTGTTTAACTAAACTATAAAGTAGAGACTTAGGTAATGAAAAGAACATTTCAACCAAGCAATTTAAAACGCGCTCGTTCACATGGTTTCCGTGCTCGCATGGCAACTAAAAATGGTCGTAAGATTCTTGCAAATCGTCGTGCAAAAGGTCGCGCACGTTTATCTGCATAATCAAAACACATAACGATTATTAAAGTGGGTAACGTATCGTTCACTCGGGAGTTGCGCCTGTTAACTCCGGCCCACTTTAGTTATGTTTTTGCTGAAGCTATTCCTGCACCTTCAAAACACGTCACAATATTAGCTAGAACTAATCCGCAAAATAACCATCCTCGGTTAGGCATCACTATTGCCAAAAATCGTGTTAAGAAAGCACACGACAGGAATAGATTAAAGCGCGTTATCAGAGAAAGTTTCCGTCATTACCAGCATTTTTTACCAAATGTTGATATTATCGTGATCGGAAAGAGTAATCTTGATACTCTTAGCAATCAAGAATTTAATGAACTGCTTAATACCCTATGGAAAAAACTAAAAACACGCTGCGAAAAATCTTAATTTTTCCATTCATAGCGCTGATTAGGTTTTACCAAATCGCGATTTCTCCCTTTTTAGGCAGTAATTGTCGTTTTCATCCAACGTGTTCTCAGTATGCATTAGATTCATTTAAGACCTATGGATGTATAAAAGGTGTTTGGTTATCTGGCCGTCGCATATTAAAATGTCATCCGTTTCATCCAGGTGGGATTGATCCCGTGCCTGATAACAATAAAAACCATAAACCTAAGTAAGAGACCAAAATGGAATCACAACGTAGTTTTATGCTTATTGCCCTTGCGCTAGTGAGTTTTTTACTCTGGCAAGAATGGCAGTTAGCATACGGGCCAAAAGCGGTCACGCCAGTAGAGCAATCACAAAATGAATTAGCGTTACCAGAAGCTAAATTTGTCGCGAGTACTAATTCAACCGTCCCTATCTCACAAAACAGCTCGGCTACTAACAGTGCCGTTGATGTACCCGCAGGAATGGCAAGTCAACCTAATGTTCCTGTTGCACAAAATCAACAAGGTCAAAGTCAGCGTTTTGTAGATGTAGTTACTGATACATTATTGGTTACTATTGATTTACTAGGTGGCGATGTTGTTAAAGCTAATTTAGTCAAATATCCAGTAACAGAAGGTTCTAGCGATTCGTATAGTTTATTACGTCCTAACGCTGCAGCATTATATGTCGCACAAAGTGGTTTAATTGGTGCAAATGGCCCAGATGCAAATCCTGAAGGTCGCCCTTTATACACAACGGGTAGCATGCAATATACAATGAGCAACGATACCTTAACTGTCCCGCTAACTTGGGTCGGTAATGATGGCATTCAAATTAGCAAGAATTTTGTATTTACCCGTGGTAGTCATGCTATTGAATTACAACAAACTGTTGCTAACAACTCTAGTAACACTGCTATTGTTCAGCCATATGCACAGTTAAAACAAACTTTCGCTTTGCCTGAAGGCAATATGTTTATGCCAACATATCGCGGTGCAGCATACGGAACAGAGCAAGAACAATATCAAAAGCATTCATTTGGCGATATTGAAGAAGAAAATCTACGCGTAGCGACACCAGCTGGCTGGATCGCAATGATTGAACATTATTTCTTATCAGCTTGGGTACCACCGCAAGATAAAACTAACACTATTTATACGCGTTCAATCAATAACGAGTATGCAACAATCGGTTATACCTCTGAACCTATCAGTATTGCTGCTGGTACACAGGCAACGTTAGAAAGTGTTCTATATTTAGGTCCAAAAGACCAAGATACACTCAAGCAATATGCGACAGGCTTAAACTTAACTGTCGATTATGGCTTTTTATGGTTTATCTCTGAATGGTTATTCTGGTTACTACAAATCATCCAAGGTGTTGTGGTTAACTGGGGTGTAGCTATTATTATCATCACCATTATTGTTAAAGGGATCATGTATCCACTGACCAAAAAACAATATGAGTCGATGGCAAAGATGCGCGTATTAGGACCTAAAATGACTCAGCTAAAAGACCGTTTTGGCGATGATCGTCAGAAAATGTCTCAAGCGATGATGGAGTTATACAAGAAAGAAAAAGTTAACCCTATGGGTGGCTGTTTCCCTCTTTTATTACAAATGCCAATCTTCCTAGCCTTATACTGGGTATTCCTAGAAAGTGTGGAATTACGTCAAGCTGACTTTGTATTGTGGATCACGGATTTATCAACCAAAGATCCATTCTTTGTCCTACCAATATTAACTGGTATTTCAATGTACATGTTACAAAAACTTCAGCCAATGACTGTGACTGATGAAATGCAAAAGAAAATCATGCAGTTTATGCCTGTTATGATGACCATTTTCTTTATGTGGTTCCCAGCCGGTCTAGTACTGTATTGGTTAGTAAGTAACGTTATTACGTTGATCCAAGCAAAAATGATTTATGCATCAATGGAAAAACGTGGCATAAAAGCACACTAAGCTTTTAAGACCATATCGATAAGCCGTTTGTTTCAAGCACTGTCTTGATAAAAGCAAACGGCTTTTTTATTGGCAAATTGTACTTGTGACCTAAAAGCACCGTATAATATGCAACAACCATTTTTTATAAGGAAACCTCCATGCCTACTTTTGATATTGTCTCTGAAATTAATAAAGTTGAAGTCGCTAATGCTGTTGATAATGCTAATCGAGAATTGGCAACACGCTTTGATTTTCGTGGCGTAGAAGCCTCTTTTAAACTGGTTGATGAAACCGTTGAAATCATCGGTGAAGGTGAGTTTCAACTTAAACAGATGATGGACATATTGCGTAACTCTTGTGTCAAACGCGGTGTCGATACTAAATCTCTAGATATGCAAAGTGTCGATCGCACAGGTAAATTACATAAACAAAAAATAGTATTCCAAGAAGGGATCGACCAAGCTACCGCTAAGAAAATAGTTAAGTTGATTAAAGATGCCAAAATGAAAGTACAAACAGCTATTCAAGGTGAAAAGCTTCGTGTTACTGGTAAAAAACGTGATGATTTACAGCAAGTCATGCAGTTAGTAAAATCTGCTGACTTAGACCAACCATTTCAGTTTGAAAACTTCCGAGACTAATTCACTATGAGTGTTGTTGATCAAGTTACTGCCAGCCCTGATGTTTTTCATCAAGATACCATAGTAGCGCAAGCTACTGCTGTAGGAAAAGGCGGAGTGGGTATCATTCGTGTATCGGGGCCTCAAGCGCAAACTGTCGCGCAGGCAATTATTGGTCATTGCCCCGCCCCACGTTATGCCCATTATGGTGACTTTGTTGGCACTGATGGCATTGTACTTGATCAAGGGATTGCGATCTTTTTTCCCAATCCGCATTCATTCACTGGCGAAGATGTCCTTGAGTTACAAGGGCATGGCGGTCAGATCATTATGGACATGCTGATCCAAGCTATCCTAGCTCAACCTAATATTCGTTTAGCCAAGCCTGGTGAATTTTCTGAACGTGCATTTTTGAATGATAAATTAGATTTGGCACAAGCCGAAGCGATAGCAGATTTAATCGATGCATCATCGGAGCAAGCGGCACGCAGCGCATTGCGCTCACTTCAAGGTGAGTTTTCAAAACGTATCAATGAACTGGTAGAAAGCATCATTCATTTACGTATGTATGTAGAAGCTGCTATTGATTTTCCAGAAGAAGAAATCGACTTTTTATCCGATGGTAAAGTTCAAGGCGATTTAAACCATATTGTCACTACCCTTGCCAATGTACAGCAACAAGCTAAACAAGGCAGTATTTTGCGCGAAGGTATGCAAGTAGTGATCGCTGGTCGTCCTAATGCTGGCAAATCGAGTCTGCTCAATGCGTTATCAGGACGAGATGCTGCTATTGTGACTGAAATAGCAGGGACTACACGTGATGTATTGTCCGAACATATTCATATTGATGGCATGCCACTGCATATCATTGATACTGCAGGACTGCGCGATAGCCCAGATATTGTAGAACAAATTGGCATTGAACGAGCATGGCAAGCGATTCAAAATGCCGATCGTGTATTATTTATGGTTGATAGCCATACTCAAGCTGATGACAGTACTGATCCGCATCAAATTTGGCCTGAATTTATGGCAAAACTGCCGCCAGAATTAGGGGTTACTGTGATCCGTAATAAAGCAGATTTAAGTGGTGCGCCTGTTGGTTTTAGTAATGATCATGGTTATCCTACATTTACAATCAGCGCAGCATTACAAGATGGTGTTGATCTGGTCACTGCGCATTTAAAAGATTGCATGGGCTTTGATACCACTAGCGAAGGTCAGTTTATCGCTCGGCGTCGCCATGTATTGGCTATTGAAGATGCGGCTAATCATCTATATACAGGTAAAGAACAACTCGAATCTCATTTTGCAGGTGAATTACTCGCTGAAGAATTACGTTTAGCGCAATTATCACTTAATGAAATTACAGGCGAATTTAGTTCTGATGATTTATTAGGTAAAATTTTCTCTTCATTCTGTATTGGTAAATAATCATGCAACAAATTGAAATTATTGTCGGCTCAGTACTAGGCGCAACAGAATATGTAGCAGATGCAATTGCAGCGGCATGCCAAGAGCTTGAATTAACGGCCAATGTGCATTTTTCGCCTAATTTTGTAGAGATTAATCCTGATGCAACATGGATAGTGTGTAGCTCAACCCATGGAGCTGGCGATTTACCTGATAATATTCAAGCATTTAATAAACAATTACAAGATTGTGCCTTAACCAATTCGTTTTTAATAGTAGGCTTAGGTGACAGTAGCTACGATACCTACTGCCAAGGTGCACAAACATTGTATGATACTATGCTAAATACCGGTGCAACTGCTTTGCACCCCCCCTATTTAGTTGATGTATTGCACCACCCGATTCCAGAAGATGTGGTAATGACATGGATCACGCCGCATTTGACAGCACTTAATAGTACCTGCGGTGAATAAAGCATTAATATGAATCAAGCTGAACTCCATGCTTTGCAACAACCTATCAGTCATTACGCACGCGTTTTATATTGTGTGTATTTACGGCCGCATGCAAATAGTTTGAGTGCCGCAAGTGAACCTATTAAAAACAAAGCGATAGGCCTATTATTAGGTGATGAATATAAATCATTTACGCAAGGCAGACAGATTAATTCGGTGCTCCAAGAGTTAATAGATGTTGGGCTAGTCAATATCAATGCTAAAACCGATCTTTCGCGCAGTATCCAAGATCAACGTGTTGCGCTACCATTAATGGTATTAAAAGATGACGCTTATCATGTATTACACGGAGCGGTCTCTGCAATGCAGCCTGATTGGTTGCCCGATGAAACCTTGTACCAAGAACTATCATCATTGGTAGGGTTAATCGATAAAAGTTATACATTAGAAGATGTCGGTGAGTTTGTCGCTTATTGGTTAGGGCGACCACAAAATCGTTTTACCTTATTTCAATGGACCCAAAAATTTGTATTACAACGTAAGCAATTTGCACAACGTAGTAGTCGACAACAGACAGCACAAACATTGATAGGCAGTCAACAAGTCAAAGTAACCGCAGGCATTGTAGCGGATGATAAAACCCGAGCCCTTGTTGAAAAATATAATAAACCTAATAACGAAGATTGAGAATAATTGTGGATAATATTGCAGATAAAATTGATCGTTTAGCCAAAACTTTAGGGAAGCGCACTCCTCTAGAGACAGATTATATTAGCTATGAAAACTTACGTAGTGATTATGAATCTAAAGCTAATGCTGAGATCAGGCAATTACAACACGCAACCAAAAAAGATCGCATCGCATCTTTGCATGGTAATGCCGATCTTAATCCCGATTGGCGTTTTACCACACTAGTTAATGATGCCGATGATGTTAATGAAGCAATCAGTATTGCCCAGTCGTTTATTGCCGCACATGATGATCCTCATTGGCGTAATAACAGCTCGCACATGATGATTTTTTATGGGGATTATGGCCGAGGAAAATCTCATATTGCGGGTGCAATTGCGCATGAGTTAATAGAAAAATATGAAACGAGCGTCTTGTACCGCCAGTTAAGTTCACTGTTAGATATGCGTTTTTTCTCTTATGATTTTAATTCTAAAGATAGCGTAGGTGAAAATTTCCGTCGTCTACAACGGGATTTACTTAATGTTGATTTACTTATTTTGGATGAAGTGTGTGTCAACGAGACTATGCTTAAGAAAAATGCACAGAGCTGGTTAGGTAATTTACTGCGCCAACGCTTGGTCAATCATAAAAATTGTATATTGATTACTAACCATGATCTCCCTGATCTAGAAATAGCATTAGGTAAGTATTGCGCCGAATCGATTAACGAATACGATAAGTACAAAGTAAGGTTTACCGGCCCTAGTCGTCGAGAACAACTTGGCCCAGAGGCGATTACTAGCACTCCGGTGCAGCACTCTGCTGGTGTACCTAAAAATGCAGGTCAAACTTATCCACAACCCCCTGCGCAAGCTCCCACACATAGTAACTATACTAATCGACCTCAAGGTGGTTACCGACCAGGGCAGGACTTATATAAGTAGTTGTTTAAAACACTCTATTAGTGCCTATATTACAATTCACTTAAGTGGGGTAAGGCGTTAAATGCGCCTTTCTTTTCACAAGTTTTAGCCCCAATTTGACTCGCAAACTTAACTGCTTTAATCAATGTATCAGCATCAAAGGACTGAGTTGAGCTGATATCATGCATTGTACAGTAACTTAAAAAACCACTAATAAATCCATCACCTGCACCAGTGGTATCCACTACTTTTTGCGGCATGTAAGGTGTGATATGAAGATCATTCACTGATTTATTGATCACCGTAATAGGATTAGCGCCATCGGTAATCAAAATCACCGCACCATTGGCAACACTATCATTAATGATTGTTGTAAAATTAGGAATAACAGTTTCTAAATGGGCATATTCTTCTTTACTAAATTTCAAAATATCAGCCAATATCATCAAGTCACCTACTCTCTCTGGTAAATACTGGACTTGTTCTACTGGCCACAGGTTTTCTCGTAGATTTACATCAAGACTGATTAACGCACCCGTTTTTTGGATTGCCATTAACCCTAATAACGTTGCATTATGATTAGCTGGTAATGTAGACGTATTCGAGCAAAAATGAATAATATCGCCAGAAGTAAATGGATAGGCTGTTAACGACTCTGCAGTAAAATCTAAATCTGCAGTATTATGACGATAAAACTGAAAAGAACGCTCACCGCTGTTATCCAAACTAACTAAAACTAAGGCAGTTGAATTTTCAGATACAGGACTAAATACAAGATCGACATCTACACCTTCTAATTCAGATCTTAATAACTGTCCCATCGCATCGGTGCTTAAAGTTCCAATAAAAACACTTTTTTGTCCTAATTTAGCCACGCCTACAGCTACATTAGCAGGGGCACCACCAGCACATTTAATACAGTGTGATGGATTAGTATCTGAAGGTAATAAATCAATTAATGCCTCACCGAATGAAATAATAGCCATGTAACGCTCCTATTTAAAATTTTTGTATTGTATTTATGTAAATACGATGTAAACTATATCATATAGCTTAATCGATTAAGTATCAAATTAAAGGTTACAAAATGTCACTAAAAAATCAAGTTCAACTTATCACCTATGTAGATCGCCTTGCTAATGGCGGATTGGATAAACTCGATACACTGCTTACAAACGAATTTGCAGGTCTGTTTGGTGGCGTTCACCTATTACCTTTTTTCAACCCAATTGATGGCGAAGATGCTGGATTTGATCCCATCGACCATACTGAAGTTGATGCACGTATTGGTACTTGGGCAGACATTGCTTCTATTGGGGCTACTCACGATATTATGGCAGATTTGATCGTCAACCATGTGTCTGCGCAATCTTTAGTTTTCCAAGATGTATTAGCAAAAGGTTCACAATCTCCCTATTTTGACTTGATCATGACCAAAGAAAAAGTATTTGGCAGTGAGGCGTCACAGGCAGATATAGATAAAATTTACCGCCCGCGCCCTACTCCTTGTTTTACTCCTATGACCTGTGCCACAGGCGAAGTAATGAATGTGTGGACGACTTTTACTTCCAATCAAATTGATATCGATGTTACTGGTGAACAAGGCCAAGCCTACTTAGACCGTATTCTAGATACATTTGAACAAAACAATATCAAACTAATACGCCTTGATGCAGCTGGATATGCAATTAAAAAAGCCGGGACTAATTGCTTTATGCTGGATGATACATTTGATTTTATCAATGCACTATCAGCTAAGGCTAACTCTCGTGGTATGAATTGTTTAGTAGAAATACACTCGTATTACAAAACTCAAATAGAAATAGCCAAACGTTGCGAAGCTGTTTATGATTTTGCATTACCGCCTTTGGTACTGCACACTTTGTTTAACAACGATCCTCAAGCATTGTATGATTGGTTAAGTATCGCACCACGTAATTGTGTCACAGTATTAGACACACACGATGGTATTGGTATTGTTGATATAGGACCTGAAGGCGATAAGCCAGGCTTGTTAACGCATGAACAAATAGATAACTTAGTCGAATCAATTCACCGTAATTCACAAGATGAAAGCAAAAAAGCTACAGGCGCTGCGGCAAGTAACGTCGATTTATACCAGGTTAACTGCACGTATCTCGATGCATTAGGGAATAACAAACAAGATTATTTGTTGGCAAGAGCAATTCAATTTTTTGCGCCTGGGATCCCTCAAGTCTATTATACAGGGGTGTTAGGCCTAAACAATGACATGCCTTTGTTAGCCAAATCACAAGTAGGTCGTGATATTAATAGACCTTACTTAGATGAAACCATTTTGCAAAATGCATTGGCTACACCATTTTTTGCTGCAATGAAAACCTTGATACAATTACGTAATAGCCATCCAGCATTTAATGGTGAATTTACCATTACACTTGATGAAAAGGTACTTAGCTTGCAGTGGCAATTAGCTGAAAATGTGATTTGTTTACATGTAGATACCCAGAATCATACTGCTAGCATTGTTACTATGAACAATAATGTAGTTTTACAAACTATTGATATTAAAGATGAAAGTATAAAATAAACATATTTGCTTACGCTTTTTACAACCTTTTACCCATTGCTTGCGACTACACTGTTAAGACTGATACAAAATCAATCAATACAACAGGAAAGTCATTATGAAACTACTTCAACGCAAGCAATGGGCTACTACTACAGCCTTTGTTAACCAGCTGTTTAACCTACCGCTCACTCTAACACTCACCCTATTTATCTTTATTTCGGCAACGATTAGCTTCTCTATTCATGCCAAAACGTTACAAGAAAGCTTTTCAGCTTCGCCTGGTGGCGGTTTACAAGTCAAAACTGATGCCGGAAAAATTAACGTAACTACTCATAATAATCCTACTATTTTGGTAAAAGTTGAAATAGATGGACAAGATCAAGATGATTTTAGTGTTGAATTTATTCCTAAAAATGGAAATCTACAAATTATCGGTGATCGCTATAACAAAAATAACAACTGGCGCTGGAGCAAACAATTGCGCGTTAGTTTCAATATAACAGTGCCAAGTAAATATAATGTGCAACTGAGCACCGCTGGTGGCAGTTTACGTATAGAAGATTTAATCGGAAATGTCGATATACACACATCTGGTGGCAGCATTGACCTCGGTAATATCAGCGGCGACGTACAAGCAAAAACATCCGGTGGCACCATTAAGGCAGGTAATATCAATGGTAACGTCCTGCTATATACTTCTGGAGGCAGCATTAAAGTAGGTGAAGTTCAGGGTGAACTGAGCGCTAAAACCTCAGGAGGGAGTATTAAAGCCACGTTTGCACAACAAATTACTCAGAATACAGAATTAAAAACGTCTGGAGGCAGTATTGAGGCCACTTTACCTGCTCAAATCCGAGTAGATCTAAAGGCTAGTACTTCTGGTGGTCGAGTATCATCTGATTTTTTAGTCAATGGTGAGATCAGTAAACGCAAAATTGAGGGCAAAATTAATGGTGGTGGTCCAAAACTAATATTACACACATCAGGTGGTAGTGTTAAAATACGAAAAAACAATAATATCAATAACTTAATGTAGATATACATATTTACCCACAAGTTGATCAAAGCATATACATATATGTGGATAACTACACAAATAACTTGAGTTCAACTACTGTATATTAAGATCATAACTTTTCTTCAAATATGCCTTGTGGATAACTAGGCATGTTATACACAAGCTATACGCACTTACAAACGCTGTTTAAGGACAGTTATGATCGCTGTAAGTTTATAATTTATATAGAAAAAAATGCCTTACACACAGAAAACACCACCCTTAATAATAATAGTAATAATCTATACTCTATTTAAAAGCTTATATATATTAGAGGAGATGCTTTTCACAAAGCATTGTTAACTTTCTAGCAAATCAGCTAAAATGCAAACGTCAAATTTTATAGGTCAAGTTACATGTTTTACGAAAAAGCATACGATGTCATTGTAGTAGGTGGTGGTCATGCCGGCACCGAAGCTGCGCTTGCTGCTGCCCGCATGGGTGCGCAAACGTTATTGTTAACGCATAACATGGATACGTTAGGACAAATGTCTTGTAATCCTGCCATTGGTGGGATTGGAAAAGGACATTTAGTCAAAGAAATAGATGCACTTGGTGGTGCTATGGCACATGCTATTGATTTAGCTGGGATCCAATTTCGAACGCTGAATGCGTCGAAAGGCCCCGCGGTGCGCGCTACGCGCGCACAAGCTGATCGAAGCTTATATCGAAATGCCGTACGAAATATGCTTGAGCATCAAGAAAACTTGACCATTTTCCAACAATCTTGTGATGATATTATCGTTGAACAAGACCGTGTTACTGGTGTGGTAACACAAATGGGTTTAAAATTTAAAGCAAAGACTGTCGTCATCACAGTGGGTACTTTCCTCGGTGGTACAATTCACATAGGATTAGAGAATTATAAAGGTGGCAGAGCCGGCGATCCACCATCAATAGCACTCGCTGAGCGCTTACGCGCATTACCATTTAGAGTTGATCGTTTAAAAACTGGCACCCCTGCCCGTTTAGATGCCCGAACGTTAAATTATGATGTGATGCAACCGCAACCAGGTGATACACCTTTGCCAGTATTTTCATTCATGGGCAATGTCGCTCAACATCCTCGACAAATTCCATGCTACATCACACATACCAATGAACGTACACATGAGATAATTCGTGGTGGATTAGACCGTTCACCCATGTACACCGGAGTCATTGAAGGCATTGGGCCACGTTATTGCCCAAGTATTGAAGATAAAATTAATCGTTTTGCCGATAAAGACTCGCATCAAATATTTGTTGAGCCTGAAGGGTTAAACTCAATAGAAATCTATCCCAATGGTATTTCAACGTCATTGCCATTTGATGTACAGTTTGATTTGGTACGTTCCATTAAAGGATTTGAAAATGCTCACATCATTCGTCCTGGATATGCGATTGAATATGACTTTTTTGATCCGAGAGACTTAAAACAATCCTTAGAAACCAAGTTTATTGGTGGATTATTTTTTGCTGGGCAAATCAATGGTACTACTGGTTATGAAGAAGCTGGTGCACAAGGATTAATTGCCGGTGCTAATGCTGCATTACAAACTCAAGATAAAGAAGCGATCAGTTTACGTAGAGATCAAGCATACATCGGCGTGTTGATTGATGATTTAGCAACTATGGGTACCAAAGAACCGTATCGCATGTTCACATCTCGCGCAGAATATCGATTATTGCTACGTGAAGACAACGCAGATATGCGTTTAACGCCATTAGGTCGTGAAATTGGATTAGTAGATGATGCGCGTTGGGCTGCATTTAACGAAAAATTAGAATTAATTGAATTAGAGAGACAGCGCTTGAAAGGTCAATGGATCCATCCTAACCACGAAGCGGTGCCTGTGTTAAATCCAATGTTAAAAAATGCAATTAACCGTGAACATTCACTGGAAGAAATGATCCGCAGACCAGAAATGACTTATGCCAAATTAATGGAAATAGAAAGTTTAGGTCCAGGCTTAACGCACATGCAAGCGGCCGAACAAGTTGAAATACAAATTAAGTATGCCGGTTACATTGAACGCCAAAAAGAAGAAATAGCTAAAACCCAACGTCATGAAATGACTTTGTTACCACCAGAATTTGATTATTCGCAAATTTCAGGATTATCCAATGAAGTGGTGGCAAAATTAACCGATGCTCGTCCAGAAACATTAGGTAAAGCTTCACGTATTTCAGGGATCACGCCTGCAGCGATTTCATTGCTATTGGTATATTTGAAAAAACATAACATGCTGCGTAAGTCTGCATAGATTTTTGCAAAAAAATAAGGCGCAGTAAATGACTCAACAGTCACAAGTATTACAAGCAAACGACCAACAATTGGTACAAAAATTACAATTTTTGATCAGTAAAACCGATTTGGATGTGTCAGATTTGCAGCAACAGCAATTGGTGATGTACATCGAGATGATGCACAAGTGGAACAAAGCGTATAACTTGACCTCTATTCGTCAGATTGATGATATGTTGGTTAAGCATATTTTAGATTCTATAGTGGTCGCGCCGCTCCTGAAAGGAAAACGCTTTATCGATGTGGGTACCGGACCTGGATTACCCGGTATTCCATTGGCTATTATGCATCCTGATTACGAATTTGTGTTGTTAGATTCATTAGGAAAACGCGTAAGATTTATGCAACAAGTTGCATATGGGTTAAAATTGAGTAATATTTTGCCAGTGCAATCACGGGTAGAAGAATACACGGACCCGCATGGTTTCGACGGTGTGATATCGCGTGCATTTGCAAGTATAAAAGATATGTTGCACTGGTGCGGTCATTTGGTAAATACTAACGGTGAGTTTTTAGCGTTAAAAGGGCAATACCCAGAAAACGAATTGACCGATATGCCGGCTGGTTATGTACTCACTGAATCCGTACAACTTCATGTACCGCAACTGATTGGTGATCGTCACTTGATCAGAATTAAATCAACTGTTTAATCAGATAAAAGAGAATGCCGCGTGGCTAAAATTATTGCAATAGCGAATCAAAAAGGTGGAGTAGGTAAAACCACATCGACAGTGAATGTCGCGGCATCAATGGCTGCAACTAAACGTCGGGTTTTATTGATTGATCTTGACCCGCAAGGAAATGCAACGACCGCCAGTGGCGTGTCAAAACACGATGTAGAAAATACGTGTTATGAATTATTGATTGAAGATAAACCTGCCAAAGAAGTGATTATCACAGAAACCAGCGGGAAATATCATTTGATTGCGGGCAATTCTGATAATACCGCGGCCGAAGTTAAATTAATGGAACTGTATGCTCGAGAAGTTCGCTTGCGCAATGCACTTGATTCGGTTCGTGATGATTATGATTTTATTTTTATTGATTGCCCGCCTTCGCTGTCACAATTGACAGTGAATGCGTTAGCCGCTGCTGATTCGGTGATCGTTCCTATGCAATGTGAGTATTATGCGTTGGAAGGCTTAACTGAATTAATGGGCACAATTGAAAAGTTAGCGTCAGTGGTAAACAAAGATTTATGCATTGAAGGAATTTTGAGAACCATGTACGATCCGCGCAATCGATTAGCAAATGATGTCTCAGAACAACTAAAACGACATTTTGGAAAATTAGTATATCGCACGGTGATCCCACGCAACGTTCGTTTAGCAGAAGCACCAAGTTATGGCACACCTGCGATGTATTATGATAAATCTTCAACCGGTGCCAAAGCTTATCTAGCATTAGCTGGAGAAATTCTTCGTCGAAAAGATACTGTCGCTACACAAAAAATTGCATAGGAATTAACATAAAATGGCTGGAAAAAGTAAAGGGTTAGGTAGAGGATTAGATGCGTTGTTAACCTCTTCGCGCGCTACTGCCCCTGATGAAGTTACTTCTGATGGTCAGCCAAGTTCAGTTTCCCTTGACGGCACATTACGTCATATTCCAATTGAATTTTTACAACCGGGTAAATATCAACCGCGAAAAGATATGTCACCTGAAGCCCTTGAAGAATTATCAACGTCAATTCAAGCCCAAGGTATTATTCAACCAATAGTAGTTCGCAGTATAGGTGAAAACAAGTACGAAATTATTGCGGGTGAACGTCGATGGCGTGCATCTCAAATGGCAAAATTACATGAAGTACCTTGTTTAATCAAAGAAGTGCCAGATGAAGCAGCTGTTGCCATTGCGTTAATTGAGAATATTCAACGCGAAGATCTCAACGCGATGGAAGAAGCACAAGCACTTGATCGCCTGATGAAAGAATTTGAATTAACCCATCAAGAAGTAGCACAAGCCGTGGGCAAATCACGTACAACAGTGACAAATTTGTTACGCTTAAATTCATTGACGGACGAAGTTAAAAAATTGCTTGAGTATGGTGATATTGAAATGGGTCATGCTCGAACATTACTTGCGTTATCAGATGATATGCAAGTTGAAGCGGGTAAACATGTAGCTGGCAAAGGGCTAAGTGTTCGTGAAACTGAAAACTATGTACGCAAATTACTAAATCCACCGACACAAGTCCCACCCAAAAAAGTTGATCCTGATGTGGCACAACTGCAAACTGATTTAGCCGAAAAAATTGGTGCTCAGGTAAAAATCAATGCTAATAAACAAGGCAAAGGTAAAGTCGTCATCGATTTTGCGGATTTAGATCAATTAGACGGCATCTTAGGCTTTTTCAAGTAAGAAAAACACATTAGTTTGGTCGGAAATGTTTACGACTTTGGATCTACTACTTTATCGCTATCTAGGGATTTAAAGGGCTAGAGCACCTAATTACAGTGTATTATCATTAGAATGTATGCACAGCATCATAATTATCATTGATCTTTATTAGTTGAAATAATCCACAGTCTCAGTATACTTCCATCCGCTAAAGTTAGGATATAAAGTAAGAGAGTTAGAGTAATGCATTCAATGGTTAGTAAAGGTAAAGTACTGGCCCGAAAAACATTACTGATTCAGCTCTATGTAATGGCTATTTTTTCGTTACTTTTCCTAGTAATATTTAACACTGATGCTGGCATTTCATACTTTATTGGCGCTTGTGTTAGCGTGTTACCTAGCATAGTTTTCGCATTTTTCGCGTTCCGGTTTGCCGGCGCTACCAAAAAAGAATTGGTAATGAAGAGCTTTAGCCAAGGCTCAAAATTAAAATTGGCAATGACAATCATATTATTTGTGCTTGCATATCAATTAACACTACTACAACCAGTGTTTATGTTAATTGGATTTGCGATCACTACGGCGACGCACACCATAGCTATTATTTGGTTGAGCAAGTGCCAAAAAACAATTTCTAATTAAACGTGGGTTCTACAATGGCATCTGAATATACTACTACTGAATATATCCAACACCATTTAACCAATGCTGTCATGTGTACTACCGAAAATGGTATTGCATTCAACAAAGCTTGTAGCGATGCAGGTTTCTGGTCATGGCACATCGACACACTTCTGTGGTCAATTGGTTTAGGTGTTCTTTTCTTATGGGTTTTCACCAACGCTGCGCGCAAAGCGACAACGGGTGTACCTACTAAAGGACAAGCATTTATCGAAATGACGATTGAGTTTGTTAATTCAAACGTCAAAGAGACCTTTCACGGTAAAAATGCTCTTATCGCACCATTAGCATTAACCATATTTGTATGGGTATTGTTAATGAACTTGATGGATCTAGTGCCGGTAGATATTTTACCAAGCATCGCTGGATTCATAGGTTCTAGTGCATTTGGTATGGACCCGCATGACGTATACATGAAAGCGGTACCAACGACAGATTTAAACTTGACCTTTGCTTTAGCACTGGGTGTATTCTTCTTAATTATCTACTACTCAATTAAGATTAAAGGCATCAGCGGTTTCGTTAAGGAATTAACATTACAACCGTTTAACCATTGGGCATTTATCCCGGTCAACTTCATTTTAGAATCAGTAACTTTAATCGCTCGTCCGTTATCACTTGCCTTGCGTTTGTTCGGTAACTTATACGCCAGTGAATTAATATTTATTCTAATCGCAACTCTTGGTTTATGGCAGTTACCACTGCATTTCCCTTGGGCTGTATTCCATATTTTGGTTCTTCCGTTACAAGCGTTTATTTTCATGATGTTGACCATCGTGTACTTAAGCTTGGCACACGAAGACCATTAATAGTTTTTTTTTAACTTTAACTTTAACTTTAAACTTTAACTACGAAAACTCGGAGACATAAAATGTTATATATCGCAGTTGCTCTACTAATCGGAATGGGTGCCCTAGGTACCGCTATTGGTTTCGGTCTTTTAGGTGGTAAATTCTTAGAATCTGCTGCTCGTCAACCAGAACTTGCACCACAATTGCAAGTTAAAATGTTCATCGTAGCAGGTCTTATTGATGCTATCGCGATGATCGGTGTTGGTATCGCTCTTTACCTATTGTTCGCGGTTGGTGCTTAATTTTATTAAACCCGAAAGTTTAGCGAACATTAAATAGGAGGAGTCGACGTGAACATTAACGCCACTCTAATAGGTCAAGCAATCGCATTTGCTGTTTTTGTATGGTTCTGCATGAAGTTCGTGTGGCCACCACTACTAGGCGCAATTGAAGAGCGTCAAAAGATGATAGCCGATGGGCTTGAAGCTTCTGACCAAGCTGAAAAAGATCTAGCGGTTGCTCAAGCACAAGCTGCTGAACAACTTAAAGAAGCCAAAGCGCAAGCAGCGGACATTATCGAGCAAGCCAAAAAGCGTGCAAACGTCTTAGTTGACGAAGAAACGCAACGTGGCCATTCAGAGCGTGAGAAAATCATTGCTCAGGGTTATGCTGAGATTGACGCTGAACGTAATCGTGCCAAAGAAGATTTGCGTAAGCAAGTATCTGCTTTAGCTATTGCGGGTGCTGAAAAAATATTAGCACGTGAAATCGATAAAGATGCGCAAGCCGACATTGTTGCAAAACTTGTCGACGAGCTATAAGGGAGAATGAGCCATGTCTGAATTGACTACCGTTGCTCGCCCTTACGCCAAAGCGGCTTTTGATTTCGCGGTCGAGAAACAAACCGTCGCCCAATGGCAAGAAATGCTGGTATTCGCTGGCGCTGTTGCACAGGACGCATCAATCAAACAAGTGTTGAAAGGTGCCTACTCTGCTGACAAGCTAGCTGAGATATTTATCGGTGTTTGCGGTGAACAAATCGACGAAAACGGCCAAAACTTGATTAAGGTTTTGGCAGAAAACAAACGCTTATCAGCACTACCTGATGTGGCAACGTTGTTTAATCAGTATAAAGCTGACTTTGATAAAGAAATTGAAGTAGATGTTACATCTGCTATCAAACTTACCAAAGCACAACAAACCAGCATCGGTGCAGCGCTAGAAAAACGTTTGTCACGCAAAGTAAATCTGATTTGTAACGTGGACAAGGCAATTGTAGCTGGCTTAGTAATCAAAGCCGGTGACACAGTTATCGATGGTTCCATACATACTAAATTAAACCGTCTAGCAGACGCGTTACAAGCATAACGGGGATAAGAGCATGCAACTTAATTCCACTGAAATTGCAGAACTGATCAAGCAACGCATTGAGAAGTTTGAAGTAGTAAGTGAAGCTCGAAACGAAGGTACCATTGTTGGTGTAACCGACGGTATCATCCGCATTACTGGCTTAGCCGACGTAATGCAAGGAGAAATGATCGAGCTTCCTGGTGGCCGCTACGCTATCGCACTTAACTTAGAACGAGATTCTGTTGGTGCAGTAGTTATGGGTCCATACCAGGATCTTCAAGAAGGTAATAAAGTACAATCAACTGGTCGTATCTTAGAAGTACCAGTAGGCCCAGGTCTACTAGGTCGTGTTGTAAACACACTAGGTGAGCCAATTGATGGTAAAGGCGCGATCGACGCTGCTGGTTTTGAGCCAGTAGAAAAAATCGCACCAGGTGTTATCGAACGTCAGTCAGTTGATCAACCAGTACAAACAGGCTATAAGTCTGTTGATGCGATGATCCCAATCGGTCGTGGCCAGCGTGAGCTAGTCATCGGTGACCGTCAGACGGGTAAAACTGCACTTGCAATCGATGCCATTATCAGCCAAAAAAATACAGGTATTAAATGCGTATACGTAGCGATTGGCCAAAAAGCCTCTACTATTGCTAACGTTGTACGCAAACTAGAAGAGCACGGTGCCCTTGCTAACACTATCGTAGTGGCAGCATCAGCATCTGAGTCTGCAGCATTGCAGTACTTATCAGCTTACTCTGGTTGTACTATGGGTGAATACTTCCGTGACCGCGGTGAAGATGCGTTAATCGTATATGATGACTTATCTAAGCAAGCTGTAGCGTATCGTCAAGTATCATTGCTTCTTAAACGTCCTCCTGGTCGTGAAGCATACCCTGGTGACGTATTCTATCTTCATTCACGTTTACTTGAGCGTGCTGCTCGTGTTAACGCTGATTATGTTGAAAAATACACAAACGGTGAAGTTAAAGGTAAAACAGGTTCATTAACTGCTCTACCTATCATCGAAACGCAAGCAGGTGACGTATCTGCATTCGTACCAACTAACGTAATCTCGATTACCGATGGTCAGATCTTCCTAGAAACTGACTTGTTCAACGCGGGTATTCGCCCAGCGGTTAACGCCGGTATTTCAGTATCACGTGTTGGTGGTGCTGCGCAAACTAAGATTATCAAGAAACTAGGTGGCGGTATTCGTCTAGCCCTAGCACAGTATCGTGAACTTGCGGCATTCTCGCAGTTTGCATCTGACCTTGATGACGCAACACGTGCTCAATTAGAGCATGGTGAGCGCGCAACCGAACTAATGAAGCAAAACCAATATGCACCGTTATCGGTTGCTGATATGGCATTATCATTGTTCGCGATTGAGAAAGGTTTCTTGAAAAATGTTGAATTGAATAAAGTCCTAGATTTCGAAGCATCTTTACACTCATATATGGGTGCTGAGCATGCTGAGTTAGTCGCGACTATCAATGAGACTGGTAACTATAACGGCGACATTGAAAAGCAGCTTAACGATGCTTTAACCAAGTTTGTAAATACACAATCATGGTAATCAATGAGCTCTAGTAGGGTAACTTACTAGAGCGTTTCGTTAGGTAATCGGAGAAATAGTCATGGCTAGCGGTAAAGAAATTAAAGGTAAGATTGGGAGTATTAAAAATACTCAAAAGATTACCAGTGCGATGGAAATGATGGCTGCGTCTAAAATTAGAAAGGCGCAAAACCGCATGGCTTCTGGCCGTCCATATGCACAAAACATGCTAAAAGTGATTGGTCACATTGCCAATGGTAACCTCGAATATCGCCATCCATATATGGAAGCGCGCGAGGTCAAACGTGTAGGTTATATCGTTATTTCTACGGATCGTGGATTATGTGGGGGTCTTAACTCCAACTTATTCAAGAAAGTAGCAAAAGATGTAAAGGCACAACGCGATAATGGAGTTGAGGTTGCATTTGCAGCATTAGGTTCAAAAGCGGTTGGGTTCTTCTCACGTTTTGGTGGTTCTGTACTAGCTGCAGAATCAGGACTAGGTGATAAACCATCGGTAAGTGATGTGGTTGGGGTTGTTCGAGTCATGCTTGATGCATACGACAAGGGCGAGCTTGATCAGGTTAACTTGGTATTCAACCATTTTGCGAGCACTATGGTTCAAGAGCCGGTGATCAATCAATTGTTACCTTTGCCTAAATCAGAAAACGAAAGCGTACAACACCGCTGGGATTATATATACGAGCCGGATCCAAGAGAAATTTTGGAAACATTAATGGTGCGTTATATCGAATCACAGGTATATCAAGGCGTGGTTGAAAACGTAGCTTCTGAGCAAGCAGCGAGAATGGTAGCGATGAAGGCGGCAACAGATAATGCCGGTAACTTAATCGACGAATTGCAACTGGTATACAACAAAGCACGTCAAGCGGCGATCACACAAGAAATTAGTGAGATTGTTGGCGGCGCGGCAGCGGTGTAGGCAAAGGTTTAATAAGGTATATAGAGGACAAATTATGAGTCAAGGTAAGGTCGTCCAAATCATTGGTGCTGTTGTGGATATCGAATTTCCACAAGATTCAGTACCACGTGTTTATGACGCACTAAAAGTGACCGAAGGTGGCTTAGAAGGGTTAACCCTTGAAGTGCAACAGCAATTAGGTGGCGGAGTTGTCCGTAGTATCGCACTAGGTACTACAGATGGTTTATGCCGTGGTTTAGCAGTGATGAATACCAATGCACCAATCCAAGTACCAGTAGGTACTAAGACCTTAGGTCGTATCATGGATGTATTAGGTAATCCAATCGACGAAGCAGGTCCAATCGGTGAAGAAGAGCGTATGTCTATTCACCGTGAAGCGCCGAGCTACGAAGAACAATCAAGTTCAGTTGAACTACTAGAAACAGGTATCAAAGTTATCGACTTGGTATGCCCGTTTGCTAAAGGTGGTAAAGTTGGATTGTTCGGTGGTGCTGGTGTTGGTAAAACTGTAAACATGATGGAATTAATTCGTAACATCGCGATCGAGCACAGCGGTTACTCAGTATTTGCTGGTGTAGGTGAGCGTACTCGTGAAGGTAACGATTTCTATCACGAGATGAACGATTCTAACGTACTTGATAAAGTATCGTTAGTATACGGTCAGATGAATGAGCCTCCTGGAAACCGTTTACGTGTAGCATTAACAGGCCTAACCATGGCGGAGAAATTCCGTGATGAAGGTCGTGATGTATTATTCTTCGTTGATAATATTTATCGTTATACCCTAGCGGGAACCGAAGTATCTGCACTACTTGGTCGTATGCCATCAGCGGTAGGTTATCAGCCTACACTAGCTGAAGAAATGGGTGTACTACAAGAGCGTATTACGTCAACTAAAGCGGGTTCAATCACATCAATCCAAGCGGTATACGTACCTGCGGATGATTTGACCGATCCATCACCTGCAACAACCTTTGCTCACTTAGATGCAACTGTTGTATTGTCTCGTGATATCGCGTCATTGGGTATCTACCCAGCGGTTGATCCACTAGATTCAACGTCACGTCAACTTGACCCATTAGTAATTGGTCAAGAGCATTATGATACTGCTCGTGGTGTTCAATCAGTACTACAACGTTATAAAGAGCTTAAAGATATCATCGCCATCCTTGGTATGGACGAATTATCTGAAGAAGATAAGCAAGTGGTAACACGCGCACGTAAGATCCAGCGTTTCTTATCACAGCCGTTCTTCGTTGCTGAAGTATTTACTGGTTCTCCAGGTAAGTACGTGTCTCTTAAAGATACTATTAGTGGCTTTAAAGGCATTCTTGCAGGTGATTACGATGACATGCCAGAGCAAGCGTTCTATATGGTTGGTTCTATTGACGAAGCATTGGAAAAAGCTAAAGCCTAAGGCTTTAGCTCCATGCTACACAATACCCTAATATAGGAGGTCACATGGCAGAAGTTACCGTACGTCTTGACGTGGTAAGTGCAGAAGAAGCGATTTTTTCTGGTGATGTTGAAGCGATTCAGGTTACTGGTAGTGAAGGTGAGCTAGGTATTCATCCTGGTCATGCCCCATTACTAACTAACATTCGTCCTGGTATGGTACGTTTGGTCCAAAACGGCAAAGAAGAGTTTATCTACATTGCTGGTGGTACCCTTGAAATTCAACCTAACACAGTGACTGTGTTAGCAGATACGGCTATCCGTGCTGATGATTTGGATGAAAGTGGTGCTGAAGAAGCTAAACGTCATGCTGAAGAGATGATTGCGAATCCAAGTGCTGATTTTGACCATAGTGCTGCAACATTACAACTTGAAGAAGCATTAGCGCAATTACGCTTAATTAAGCAATTACGCGGCTAATTTTCTAGTTATAGTCAGTTATTAAAAACCCAGCTTTTGCTGGGTTTTTTTGTATTAAACAATCAATAAATACATTCCCTCTGTAAAGGATCTGTAAAGCTACTAGCAACTTTTACTACATAACAGTAAAATTCAAGGATGAAATGGAGGCCTTAGTGCGAATAATCTCAATCCTTTTGCTCGTTACTGGCATTACTGCTTGTGCGCAAACATCAAATATTAATCCTGATAGCCGTTTGTCATTAGATCAAGGTTCTTGGCAACAATTACCAGTTAAATCCAATAAAGATAATGGAAATAGTGATACTGGATACAAAGGCTGGTATCAACAATATGCAAACGCGCAATTAGTCACACTAATTGACACAGCAATAAGTAATAATCAGTCTTTGCAACAACTCGGATTATCAGTTCAAATCCAAAAAAGACGACTATCAATCGCTGAAGCAGCATTATTTCCGATGATAACGTTAGGAATTGATGCGCGTCGTGACCGCTCCGCAACGAGTATCAATAACAGCGCTAGTATTGAGTTATCTAGTCAATATGAAATTGACCTTTGGGGTAAACTCAACGCTCAGCAACAATCCAATTTGTATCGTGTACTGTCAACAAGTGCGCAATTTGAAGAGGCGCGACAACTCCTCGTTGTTGAAGTAATGAGCCAATATGCAAATGCTATTCAAGCACATCAATTATTACAACTTTATGAACAACGTAGTGCAACTTCTAAAGAAAATCTCAATATTATAGAGATAGGTTACAAAAGTGGATTAAATGAAGCATTAGATGTCTATCTTGCACGTAATGAGCATAATTCCAATCTTGCTAAAATAGCAGCGCAACGCGCAACTAAAGTAACGCTATTGAGTGAGTTGCAGCGCTTACTTGGCCAATATCCAAGTGGTAACGTAGCATCTGAAGTATTAAATTTAGATACTTCTTTACCAGATATCAATCGAAAAGATGTCTCAGTATTACCTTCTGAGGTGATATTGCAAAAACCGACTTTACAATCTGCTTGGTTAGATTTACTGAGTGCCGATGCTAATTTAGCTGTAGCACATAAACAACGTTTTCCTAGTTTTACTCTAAATGCAAATGTGGGTAAAAATTCAGATACATTCAAAGATATCCTTTCGACTGATTTAGTGTGGTCACTCATAGCAGGTATCAGTGCACCATTGTTTGATGCTGTGACTTTAAAGGCTAATGAGGATATTGCTCTGTATACAAAACAACAAGCGGAATTAGATTACATCCAAGCGGTGTATGACAGTTTTGCAGATGTAGAGCGGGCGTTATTCAAAGAACAAACCTTAGTACAACAATATACAAGTGTCGCAAATGCGAAAGAAAATGCATTAATTGCAGAATCACTCGCCTTTGAACAATACCTAAAAGGCTTAGTAACTTACACGACTGTGTTAGATGCTCAAACTCGATCGGTTGATGCACAAAGTTCCCTGATAACAATACAAAGCCAATTATTTATCAATCGAATCCAACTCCATTTCGCCCTGGGTAGCAGTTTTAACGGCGAGACTTATACAAGTGATATGATCAATGAACAGATATAAAAAACTCATCCTTCCGATTTCCATTATAGTTGTTTGTGTAGTGGTAGTATTCGCAATAACTGCAAACCCGCCACAGACCAAACGCGGAGCGCCAACTAAGGCGTCACCGGTTGTAGTTGAAGTCCAACAATTGGTAATACAGGATTATGGTGTATTACTTGAAAGCTTTGGTACGGTCACTCCTCAAGTTCAAAGTACATTAGTCGCGCAATCAGCAGGTCAAATCGTTTCGGTTAATGAACAATTTCGCGATGGTGGTTTTTTTGAAAAAGGCGACGTATTAGTAAAAATTGATGAGCGTGATTATAAAGCTCAAGCCAATATCGCAACGGCTAATGTGTTATTAGCGGAACAAAGTTTAATGGAAGAGCAAGCACAATCAGCGCTTGCTAAGCGCAACTGGGAAAGATTAGGTGATGGGTCTCAACCAAGTTCATTAGTATTACGGGAGCCACAATTAAAAGCAGCTAAAGCTGCATTGTTGTCTGCTCAAGCACAATTACAAATAGCCAATCTAAGTCTCGAACGCACCAGTGTCATCGCACCATTTGATGGACGTATATTGTCTACTGAAGCTGATTTAGGACAAGTAGTTAGTACAAATTCAGCTATCGCTAGTATCTATGCAAGTGATGTTGTTGAAGTGCGATTACCCATAAATAACAATGACTTAGCATTGATCGAACTACCCAAAGAATACCGTAAAAATACGGCAGTCATTACCAATACACCAGTAGTACTATACTCTGATCTATTAGGTCAACAACAATGGCAAGCTAAAATCGTTAGAACTGAAGGCTCGATTGATTCAAGTACTCAGCAACTTTATGTCGTTGCACAGATAGACGATCCGTTCAGCCTACAAACCAACCCAGATATGCCTATAAAGATTGGACAATACGTTACAGCGCAACTGAAAGGTAAGACCCTTAGTGATGTTATCGTGATACCTAATAATGCGATATATCAAGGTAGTTATGTATTTATTGTGCAAGATGAAGTCCTTCAACGTAAATCGATTACGATACGCTGGCAAAACGGTCAAGATGCCGTTATCAGTGCAGGGTTATCAGAAAATGATTTATTGGTCACGACTCCGCTTGGTCAAGTTAGCTCCGGGACTCGCGTACAAATTTTAGGACAAAACTAATGATTGCATGGTTTACTCGTAATGCAGTAGCGGCTAATTTGCTAATGATCACCATTTTAATCAGCGGTCTTTTTAGCTTATCGACGCAAATACCATTAGAAGTGTTTCCAACATTTGAATCTGAAACTATCTCGGTTAGTGTGAGTTTACGAGGCGGTGCGCCAGAAGATGTAGAACAGGGAGTAACTATTCGTATAGAAGAATCTATACAGGATCTCGAAGGAATCAAAGAAATCACCAGCCGCTCAGCCGAAGGTTACGCTAGTGTTAGTATTGAGGTTGAAAGTGGTTATGACGCAAGAGAAATATTAGCCGATGTAAAAAGTCGAGTCGATGCTATTAATACCTTTCCAGTCGATGCGGAAAAACCGGTTATTGCTTTAGCACAGCGCCGTAGAGAAGTTATTGCCGTGTCGATCGCTGCGCCGTACAGTGAAATTGAAATTAAAGAATACGCTGAACAGATCCGTGATGAGTTGTTACTTATCAATGGGATAACACAAGTCGACATGGATGGTGTCAGGGACTACGAAATTGCGATAGAAATCTCACAAGCAAAGTTACAACAGTTCAACCTCACTATTAGTGAAGTGTCACAAATTATCAATACTTTTAGTGCGGATGTGTCGGCCGGTAATCTTAAAACATCCGGTGGTGATGTATTATTGCGCACTAAAGGTCAGGCTTATCACAAAGACGAGTTTAACAATATCCCTATTATCACCAATACGGATGGGTCTGTGGTACGCTTAAAAGATATAGCTAATATCACTGATGGATTTGAAGAAAGTCCAGTGCGTACTCGTTTTAATGGTCAAAAGGCGGCCTTTCTAGAGGTGTATCGCATTGGCCAACAAAGCGCGATTGATGTTGCTGATAAAGTTAAAGCGTATATCGAAAATAAACAAGCAACGCTACCTCAAGGTTTTGTCCTGTCTTATTGGGATGATGATTCTGAAATTGTAAAAAACCGTATTTCAACGTTGACCACTAATGCAATGCAAGGAGGGGCGTTAGTACTGTTGTTATTGACATTATTTTTACGTCCGTCTATCGCCTTCTGGGTCTTTTTGGGGATCCCTGTGTGCTTTTTGGGTGCGTTTATTTTTATGCCATTTATGGGTGTAACGATTAACATTATGAGTCTTTTCGGATTTATATTAGTACTGGGTATTGTTGTAGATGATGCGATTGTTACTGGAGAAAACATTTATACTCACCTCAAAGATGCAACTAGTGGCGAAGAGGCAGCGATAAAAGGGACACAAGAGGTTGCTACACCAGTTACGTTCGGGATATTAACGACGGTCGCTGCGTTTTTACCGCTGGCCTTTATCGAGGGTAATCGAGGTCCGATATTTGCGCAAATACCCTACGTGGTGATCCCCGTACTGTTACTCTCTTTGATTGAATCTAAATTTGTATTACCGGCGCATCTTAAAAATATCAAACTGCGCAATCAAAAAACATCAATGAACCGATTTGAAAAGTTTCAGCAGGGCTTTGCTGATGGGTTTGAACGCAGCATATTGACCTATTATCAGCCTCTTTTAGCAAAAGCATTGCGTAATAAGTTTGCAACATTGAGCATGTTTATTGGTGTCTTTGTAATTATCATTGCTTTGATTTCAAGCGGATGGACCAAGTTTGTGTTTTTCCCGAGGATCCCGAGCGAAACCGTCCGAGCAAATTTAACAATGCCCACGGGCACACCTTTCGAAGTAACCAATGTGCTAATCACTAATATGACGGATAAAGCGTTGGCGTTGCAAGAAAAGTACGTTGATGAAATAACCGGTGAAAGGGTGATTACGAATATTTTGGCATCAACCGGAGGGCGTGGTGGCACAACGAATGTTGGTGATGTTAGGTTTGAAATTATTCCTCCAGAACAACGCGCATCTTCTGTTACCTCAACCGATTTGGTGAAAGAGTGGCGACAAATGATCGGTGTGATCCCTGGGGCTGAGCTGTTGACGTTTCGTGCTGAGATTGGCCGTTCGTCCGATCCCATAGATATTCAACTCAGTGCAAAATCGCTTAGCACCTTGAATAACGTGGCGGATAAAGTAAAGGCGCGCTTGGCTACTTACCCAACCGTGTTTGAAATAGCTGATAGTTTGTCCGATGGAAAAGAAGAATTGCAGATTGAACTGACAGAGGCGGGAAAAGTCTTAGGTTTGAGCCTTACTTCGGTATCGTCACAGATCCGTAATGCCTTTTATGGCTCTCAAGTACAACGGGTTCAAAGAGGGAGTGATGATGTCAGAGTAATGGTTCGTCTACCGTTATCTGAGCGTAGTACAATTGCGACATTACAAGCCATTTTAATCGAGACACCAAACGGTGCTAAAGTACCTTTATCCCATGTGGCAACATTAATACCGGGTCAAAGTCCGTCTACTATTTACCGTGTGAATCGTTTTAGAACCGTCAGTATCACTGCTGATGTAGATAAAACCAATACCAATATGACCGTATTACAAGACGATATTAATGGTTACTTGGATGAATTGTTACAACAATACCCGAATGTTAAATATAGTTTAGAAGGGGAGGCGCGAGAGCAACGTGAATCGTTTGGTTCGTTAGGTTGGGCGTTGATTTTTGTGTTCTTTATTATTTATTGTTTACTGGCTATTCCCTTTAAATCTTACATTCAGCCATTGATTGTGATGAGTGTAATCCCGTTTGGTATGATTGGTGCCGTTGTCGGTCACTGGTTAATGGGCATGAATTTAACAATATTTAGCTTGCTTGGAATGCTTGCTTTAATAGGTGTGGTAGTCAATGATTCACTGGTTTTAGTTGATTATATCAATCAAAAACGCGCTCAAGGTATGCCTCTATATGAAGCGGCGACGACTGCAGGCGCAAAGCGTTTTAGACCTGTTATGTTGACATCGTTGACTACGTTTATAGGGTTAATGCCGTTGTTATTTGAAAAATCAACACAGGCACAGTTTTTAATTCCTATGGCGGTATCGTTAGGCTTTGGGATCCTGTTTGCAACGTTTATTACACTGCTGTTAGTGCCAGTAAACTATGTATTGGTGGAGAGGTTGAAGCAGTATTAATATACATACACGCTTGAACACACATCATTAAAAAAAACGTTCGATTAATTATATTGTTATCGCCGATTTTAAGATATTTAATTCTATTAAGTTGTTGTCTATCATTTTACTTATCGTTTAAAACAATGTTTAACAAGGTAAATAATATGCAATTTAT
>Ga0222715_10000371_pt1 | contig 44957 bp, 41 predicted proteins | sample C33_9DmetaG_FD_165056 | JGI IMG/M metagenome (GOLD analysis project Ga0222715, IMG submission 165056) | Estuarine water microbial communities from San Francisco Bay, California, United States - C33_9D | ecosystem: Environmental > Aquatic > Marine > Unclassified | place: USA: California...
GCGACCACTGAACCCAGCGAAGCACTGGTTTTAGGCGGTAAGACTGCCTGTCTCAATCGGGGCAGGGTAGAGCAGTTTGGACCGACGCTCGATCTCTATCGTGATCCCGATACCCTCATGGCGGCGCGCCTTTTCTCCGATCCGCCGCTTAATAGTCTGGCGCTCAGTCGTGGCAATGGAGGTCTGCGTTTCGCGGGTGCCGAGCAGGCACTTCCCGCTGCTGTGACAGCTGAGCTAGTGAACGCGTTGCCCGCTGACGAAGCTGAGTCGGCACTTACGCTCGCCGTGCGCGGTCATCATCTGCGGCTTCGGTCTGACGTTGCGCACGCCAGCGAGCCTAGCGCACGTGAATCACTAATCGAAATTCGTGGCACCGTCGATGTCACCGAAATCACCGGCTCCGAAAGTTTCGTGCACTTCACTTTTATGGGGCAGCCATGGGTTGCCTTGCTCGATGGCATCCACGCTCTTCCCGGAGGCGCTGCGATAACGCTCTACGCGCGGCCGCATGACTGTTTCTTGTTTAACACCCAAACCGGCAAGCGCGTGCGCAAACTGAGCGGAGGCGAATAGGAGCATGGCGAGCATACACCTAAAAAATCTCGGTCATCGCTACGCCGCTTCCGATGCAGGGTCAGATAACCCTTACGCGCTGAACCCGCTCGATCAGGTGTGGGAAGACGGCGGCGCCTATGCGCTGCTCGGTCCGTCTGGCTGCGGAAAAACCACACTACTGAATATCATTTCTGGGCTTTTACGGCCGAGCGAAGGACGCGTGCTTTTCGATGGCGAAGATGTCACCGATCTGAGCACTGAGCGTCGGAATATCGCGCAGGTTTTTCAGTTTCCCGTTGTCTACGACACGCTTACCGTTGCTGAAAACCTCGCGTTTCCGTTACGCAATCGGGGTATGGAGAGCACAACGATTGAGGCGCGTGTAGCAGAGACCCTCACGATGCTGGGGTTGGAAGGACGCGCGAACGAGCGCGCGCGCAGCTTAAATGCCGACGACAAACAGAAAATTTCGTTGGGCCGCGGGCTCGTGCGAACCGATGTCCGCGCGATTCTGTTCGACGAACCGCTGACGGTTATCGATCCACACCTTAAGTGGCAGCTGCGCACCGAGCTCAAAAAAATACACGAGCGCTTCAGTCACACGATGATTTATGTGACACATGATCAGACTGAGGCCTTAACCTTCGCCGACAAAGTGGTGGTTATGAATGCGGGCTCTATTCTCCAAGTAGGCACGCCGGAGCAGCTATTCGACAGACCGCGGCATACCTTTGTTGGTACATTTATCGGCTCACCAGGCATGAATGTTTTGCGCTGCACATTCGATGGCGAAGCAGCCGTAGTCGACGGTGTGAAACTACCGCTCGACGAGGCGACGATCACAGCGGCGCATGCCCGGGGGTTAGTGACGAGTGGCGTTTGGTTAGAGGTAGGCGTAAGACCCGAGTCGCTGCTTGTAGTTGGAGCAGGGGCGAATACTGACGACGACCCGCATTGCGTTAGGGTCGACGTGCTAGGCGTGGAAGATTTAGGCAGACACTCACTCGTACGTCTGCGGTTGGGAAACCAATTACTTTGTGCGCTGCATCCTGAGGGCGCTGCAATTCCCGAGGCAGCCGCGCTACGCTTCGACCCTGCGAGGACGTTGCTCTACGCAAACTCGCTGCTAGTTGAAGCAAACGGTTAGGGAGTCCTTTAGAGAGAGCGAATGAAAGTACAAAATAATAAAGCGTGGCTCATGGTGCTTCCAATGCTGCTGCTGGTTGCAGTGAGCGCAATCATCCCGCTGATGACAGTCGTTAACTATTCGGTACAAGACACTTTCGGCAATAACGAATTTTTCTGGGTTGGCACCGAGTGGTTTCAGGAAGTCCTCGCCTCGAAGCGTTTCCATAATGCGCTGCAGCGCACACTGCTGTTCTCGGCGCTCATTCTCGCGATCGAAATTCCGCTAGGCATTGCCATCGCGCTAGCGATGCCGCGGCGCGGCATCGCAGTCTCGTTCTGTCTCGTGCTCATGGCGCTGCCGCTGCTCATTCCTTGGAATGTTGTCGGCACTATTTGGCAAGTGTTTGGGCGCGTCGACATCGGTCTATTAGGCCATGGCCTTGCGAGTCTGGGCATCGACTACAACTACACGCAGAATACTTTCGATGCCTGGGTTACGCTGATTATCATGGACGTATGGCACTGGACGAGCCTTGTCGTGCTGCTGTGCTACTCGGGCTTGGTCTCCATTCCCGAAGTCTATTATCAAGCGGCACGTATCGACGGCGCATCGCGCTGGGCGATCTTTCGGTTCATTCAATTGCCTAAGATTAAGCGCGTGCTGCTAATCGCAGTGCTGCTGCGATTTATGGACTCGTTTATGATTTATACCGAGCCATTCGTGGTGACTGGCGGCGGGCCGGGCAATTCAACAACGTTCCTTTCGATAGACCTCGTGCAGATGGCGGTAGGCCAGTTCGACCTCGGCCCCGCAGCAGCGATGTCGCTGATCTATTTCTTAATCATTTTGCTATTGAGTTGGGTCTTCTATACGGTCATGACGAGCCTCGATAACGATGCCGCGTCAGAGCAGGGGAGGCACTAGTATGCGCGAGATCGACTCAGTGGGATCGGCTTCAACCCTCGCAGCAAGTTCAGGTAGCGGGGTACAAAATTCGCAAAAAAGCGAGCGCAACTGGTTCAAGATCGCGGTTGTCTGCACGTATATTCTTTTCTTAATGTTGCCGATTTACTGGTTGCTCAACATGAGCTTTAAGACTAATCAGGAAATTCTCTCTACTTTTTCGCTCTGGCCGCAGAATTTCACGTTCGACAATTACGCGACTATTTTTACCGACCCCACGTGGTATAGCGGTTACATCAATTCGATGATCTACGTGGTGATGAATACGGTCATCGCGCTCTCGGTTGCATTGCCCGCCGCGTATGCGTTTTCGCGTTACAAATTTCTCGGCGACAGGCACCTGTTCTTCTGGCTGCTGACTAATCGTATGTCGCCGCCAGCGGTATTCGTGTTGCCTTTTTTTCAGCTCTATTCTGCCTTTGGCCTGATCGATACGCACATCGCCGTGGCGCTCGCACACTGCCTGTTTAACGTCCCGCTCGCGGTGTGGATATTAGAAGGCTTTATGTCGGGCGTGCCCCGCGAAATAGACGAAACTGCGTATATCGATGGCTACTCGTTTCCCCGCTTCTTCACAAAAATTTTCACGCCACTCATAGCGTCGGGCATCGGCGTGGCCGCATTCTTCTGCTTTATGTTTAGCTGGGTTGAGTTGCTGATTGCGCGTACGCTCACGGTCACCGACGCAAAACCGATTGCTGCGGCGATGACGCGAACCGTGTCGGCATCGGGTCTCGACTGGGGTGTGCTCGCTGCGGCGGGTATCCTGACGATAATCCCCGGCGCCCTCGTTATTTACTTTGTGAGACACCACATCGCCAAGGGCTTCGCACTAGGGCGAGTTTAGAACGTATATTCTAGATATGCGCGTATCGCTCTTGGCTCGAATACGTGGAAATGGCGATCTTCGACCGGCGCAGCCTCGCCGCGCAGCTGAGATTCGTAGAAGTGCTGAATGTCGCGATCATTCGAGTCGAGCATGTTTAACGCATCGACGGTGATGCTAAGCCTGTCGTTAAAGGCATAGCCGAGTCGCGCGTTAAGCAGCGTGCTGCCCTCGGCGTCGACGCCGCCATCGAGTTTGTAATCGCCGAAATGGCGCAAGCGCAGGTAGCCGTGAAAGCCATCGCCGCGTTGGAAACCGATGCCGCCGCTTACTACATGCTTGAGCGCCCCTGGAATATCATCGAATCCATCAATTGGCGTCTCGAAGCGAGAATTGGCGTAGGCGCACTCGAGGTCAACCGACCAACTGTTGCCGATCTGATAGTAACCTGTGAGTTCTAGTCCGTGCCGCTCGCTGCCCACGCCGGTATCTTCGGTGTTGCCCGCGTCGCCCACGAATAAAAGTTCCGAGTCGATATCGAGTTGCCACAGAACCAATGACGCGTTTAGGCGCTCGGTTAGGAAGAGTCGCGCGCCGATTTCAGAGCCGAGTGTTTTAACGAAAGGGTCAGCCGCGTCGATGGATTCCCCGCTTACTGGGTCTAACCGGCTGATCACGCCGCGAGCGTGGCAGGGTCCGCCGCGGCAAGCGCGGTCACATCGAAGTCGAATCGGTCATAGCGCAGGCTAGTCGCGCTGCGCAGATTTTGCGTCCACTGTGCCTCGCTGGACCAATAGGCAGATAGGCTCGTCTGGTCGACGCGGTCGAAGCGGATATCTGCCCCTGTGACGCTGAAGTCGCGGAGCCGACAAGATTGAGCTGACGGCCAACCACCGAGAGCTCTTCGATGCCCCGTTCCTGAGCCTGTGAGGCTGAGCTGCAGGCGAGTCCGATAGCGAGGGTCAGTGGGAGTAAGGGATGCGGTAGGTTACTTGCAAAATTCACATTGGCTCTCCTAGCCTGACGCCTCTAGCCACCACGCTAAATCGAGTGGCGGGGCAACTTTAAAGTCGTCTTAACTCTTGAATTATTAGGGGTGTTGGAGGTTACTGCAAGGGAATGCGTGTGATAAATGTTTGCTCTATGATCTAAATAGCTTTTACAGGCTTCGTCAGGTCTAGTTTGATGACAAGGTCGCGCGAACCCTTTGGCATAATTACGCTCATCCGATGGTAAAACTCTCTGTAAGTTAAAACGAGGATAGATCAATGAAAAACAAGCACTCGTTTCTCCAATACGCGTCAGCCGCGAGCTCATCCATTAGCCGGCTCACTGCATTTTTAACTGCGCTGCTGCTTGCGGGTTCTCTGGCCGCGCAGGCTTACCCCCATGCACGCAGCGGCGGCAACTACATGCACAATTTCTATTTTCCGCCTGCGCCGAGCTCCACGCCTTGGGCGCCCGAGTGGTCGCCGGATGGCAAGAGTGTCGCCGTGGCAATGCAGGGAAGCCTATGGCGGGTCGAACTTGCCACGGGAATCGCGACCGAGCTGGTGCACAGCGACGCCTATCTCTCCTCACCCGACTTCTCGTCCGATGGACGCTGGCTCGCTTATACCGCGGATTACGCGCATGAGCGGATTCAGCTCGAGGTTCTCGACACGCTAACCGGAGAAGTACATGCGCTGACCGACGATGACGCGGTTTACACCGATCCGGTGTTCTCCCCCGATGGCAGCAAACTAGCTTATGTGTCGACCCGTCCAAACGGCTATTTCAATCTGTTTGTGCGCGGTTTCGCAGCGGGTGCCTGGCAGAGCGATGCAGTTGCAGTGAGCAGCGATAACGACTTTGGCCGCAGCCGCCTCTACTTCGGGCGCTGGGATATGCATATAGCCCCCGCGTGGCTGCCCAACGGCTCCGAGCTGCTGCTGGTTTCGAATCGAGATATCCCCCTAGGGTCTGGAAATGTGCTGAGGGTTCCTGCTGTCGAGAACGGCATCGCTCAGGCGCGCACGGTGCTCGCCGAACAGTCGCTTTACCGCACGCGACCTGATGTTTCTCTAGACGGCAAACGCTTCGTGTACTCATCGACGGCAGGCAGCGCAGATCAATACAACAACTTGTATGTGCAGCCTACGACTGGTGGCGAGCCGTTTAAACTCACCTTTTTTGAGAACGATGCGTTTCATCCGCGGTGGTCACCCGATGGAGAGACGTTAGCTTTCATTTCGAATGCACAGGGCTTGCCTCAGCTCATGCTGCTCGAGGTGTACGGCGGCAAACTGACGCCTGTTGCAATAACTCAGCTGCGCTATAGGCGCCCGATGGGAGTGGTAAAAGCGCGAGTGAGCGAGGTAGGCGGCGCCGATGCGATGCCTAATCGCGTTCACGTCATTGCGGCGGATGGGAAATTCTATGCTCCGCAGGATGCCTACGCGCGATCGGGTCACGTGGGCGACAATGTGTTTCATAATTCAGGCGAATTTATGCTTACCCTGCCTGTGGGCGAGACGACTCTGACCTTCGTGCGTGGTTTCGAGTTCGAGCCGCAAACGCTTAAGGTCAATGTTGCCGAGGGTGAGGTCACCCACCTCGATGTGAAACTCACGCGCCTCGACGATATGGCCGCCAAGGGATGGTACAGCGCCTCGACTCACGTGCACGCTAACTACGGAGGTAACCTGCACAACACGCTCGAAAACCTGATGCTGATGTCGCGGGCTGAAGACCAAGACCTCGTGTTGGAGCAGGTCGCCAATAAAGACAATCGTATACTCGACTATCACTATTTCGTGCCCGGCGGCGGAGCACATCCGGTGTCGACACCCGATCAGTTGGTTATCGTGGGGCAGGAGTACCGTCCGCCGTTTTATGGCCACGTATTTATGTTCGGTATGCGCGACCACCTCATCTCGCCGTTTGTAACGGGCTACGAGGGCACAGCGATCGAGAGCCTGTACCCGAGCAATACCGATATGCTGTTAAAGGCCAAAGCTCAGGGTGCGGTGACCGGCTATGTTCACCCCTTTCTGGGCGAGACCGATCCACTGCTCGGTAATCTAGGCGGCGGCAAGGGATTCATCATCGACGCCGCGCTCGGCGCGACCGATGCACTGGAGTGGTCAGACTCGAGCACCGCAGGCTTTTATCCGCTCTATGCCGTGTGGAATAACGGATTGCGCATCGCAGCGACAGGAGGAGAGGATTCGATTTCGTCGCTGCAGCGCAGCAAGCTGCTCGGCTCATTTAGAACCTATGTCTACACCGGCAACGCGGGTCTGGATTTGAGCGCATGGCTCGATGGAATGAAGGCGGGGAGGGCATTCGTCAGCTCGGGTCCTCTACTCGAGGCGACGTTCGACGGCGCGCTGCCGGGGGACTCAGTTGTGCTTCCAGCCGCCGGCAAGCGAGTGTTGCTGAGTGCGCGCGTGCGTTCGATTACGGCGCTCGAATCACTTGAGCTCGTGTGTAACGGTGAAACGCTTGAGTCGTTTCCAATCCGACGCAGTGGCCGATCACTCGATATCGAGTTTCAATTCGACGTGACGCGCAGTGGCTGGTGTCATGTGCGCACCGAGGGTGAGCCGGCTAACCGCGCGCCGCTCGATGTCGACTACGCGCAGGCCTTTACTAATCCAGTTTGGTTCGAAGTAGAGGGCTCAGCGCTAACCAATCCCGGCTCGGCGCAATACGCGCTCGACTGGATCGACAAGCTAGAAGATCTCGCCGGCGCTTGGCCGGGCTGGCGATCGGAGCGCGAGCGCGCGCATGTTTTTGGTCAGTTTGAACAGGCGCGCGAGGTGTATCGAGCAGGGCTTTAGGCTTTGGCGACTTTCCGATAGCCCAACAGCCCAAGTCCTAGGGTTGCCATGATTATCGCCACGACGGCATTGAGATAATTAAAGAAGGCATAAGGGAGGTAGTCGAGCACAGGCACACCGAGGGTTGCAGTATAGAAGGCGCCGGCTGTCGTCCACGGAATCAAGCCCGTTGTCATAGTGGAGCCTTCCTCCACTGTTCTGGAGAGTATGGCCGGATCTAATCCTGCACTTTCGTATTTTGCTTTGAATAGCTGACAGTTGAGGATAATGGAGATATAAGCCTCGCCCATCGCTAGGTTGCCGACAAAGCCAGAGGCGATCGTCGTCGCAACAAGCGCTCCTACATGTCGAAGCCTTAGTAATAAACCTGCGAGGATCACTTCGAGAAACTTTGCGCCATGCAAAAGGCCACCGAGGGCGAGTGCGAAAAGCGCGAGCAGCAGCGTCCAACTCATGCTCGCGATGCCACCGCGACCGAGCAGGCTATCCAAGTTTTCTACGCCTGTTGTGCCTGGCGTGTTTTGCCACAGCGCGTTTAACGCTGTGATGCTGTCGGTGCCTTGATAGCTTATGGCGATCAGCGTCGCGAGTAGAACGCTCGCCGACATCGTGACCTCGGCGCTTACCCGGCGAGCACTCAAAACGGCGAGGGTGATAAGTGGCAGCAGCGTGATAACCGGCTGCAACGAATAGCTCGCTGCGAGTGCTGCGCGGAGCGTCCCGATCTCAGCGGTTATGGGTGATGATGCTGCATAACTAACCCCCACGATCAGGAATATCGCAAGGGCAATCAGAAAGGCCGGCACCGTGGTGAAAAGCATTGAGTAGATGTGTCGATAGAGGTCAGTGCCTGCGCTCATGGCGGCGAGGTTGGTCGTGTCGGAAATAGGCGAGAGTTTATCGCCGAAGGTCGCGCCGCACACAATCATGCCGGCAACGACGGGCAGAGGGATACCGAGTGCTTCGCCGAGGCCAATAAACACCACGCCGAGCGTGCCCACCGTGCCCCATGACGTACCAGTTGCAACTGACATCAGCGCGCAGAGAACCATCCCAATGCCAAGAAACAGCGTCGGTGAGAGCCACGCGAGACCGTAATACATAAGCGTTGCGATTGTCCCTGCCTGCATGAAGCTCGCGATCACCATGCCGATCAGAATGAAAATGTAGATTGCTGGCAATGCGCGCGAAATGGCAACGCTCATCATCGCCCTGAGTTCTAGATAGCGATAGCCGAGAGAAAAAGCATGAAGACTGGTCCAGACGAGACATAAAAACATCAACGCATGCAGGCTAATGCCGAGACCGAAGAGCCCGCCGGCAATCGCGGTAATAATGCCTGTAAAGCACAGCAAGGCCTGCGCAAGACTTGGCAGATGCCCGGCGGAAGCACTTGGCTCAAGCGCCATCTCCGTAGCTTGTTCAAGAGGACTAACGCCCGCCGATGCGTGCTGATTTCCTTCAGATTTCTTAATCATTTCGGCATCCTATAAACAATTGGGCGGAGAGTAAAACTTTGCTAAGCTCGATCAGTGAATTAAACCCTTTGCCTCGGTGCGCAGACTAGCGATAGAGAGTGACACCGACGCGTAACATTTTAGGTAGGGAGGCACCGTTGGACTTATCTTGGATGGCTTGGACACAGCCGACCGCGGCGTTTTTTCTGACTGTTGCGGGCCTGTTAACGCTGATGACGCTCTGGGAGTTCATTTCGCCAGGCGGCGCGCCTCGAATAGGGGTGCTGCGCTTTGAAACAACGCGCGGCGACAGACTTTTTGTGTCACTTTTGGGGTCGGCGTTTATCTGTCTGGGGTGGCTCGCGTTTGCAACTGCCTCGCTCTGGATAGGCCTTGGTGTTTGCCTTGTCTACGCGCTGCTCGTATTCCTATTCGTTTAGTTTGCTTCGGCACTGCATGTCGCCGATTAATGTTTGTCACTCGCGAGACGTAAAGCAGAAGTCGTTACGCGATAAAAGAGTTAATAAAAAAGGACATCTCATGCCGCTTTCATCTCCATTTTCATTCCCGCCTCGCGACTCTCTTGTTGGCCATATCGGCCGTATGGGCACTCCCCGGCTTCCTCGAGCGCAGCGAGGACTCTTAGCCGGAGCCGCGGCCCTATTCCTGACGCCTATACTTTTGGCAGACACCGAAGACGCCCAGCGCTGGCTACCGGAGTTTCAGCCTTCGACGCTGTCCCAAGCGCAGCAACGCGAGGAGCTGCAGTGGTTTATCGACGCGGCGCGGCCGTTTGCAGGCATGGAAATTAAAGTGGTTTCGGAGACGATTACCACGCACGAATACGAGGCGCAGACCCTTGCTAAAGCCTTCAGTGAGATCACCGGCATTCAGGTCACACACGACCTTATCGGCGAGGGCGATGTGGTCGAGAAGCTACAGACTCAGATGCAGTCGGGCGAAAATATCTATGACGCCTATGTAAATGACTCAGACCTCATTGGTACGCACTTCCGCTACCAGCAGGTGCGAAATCTCAGCGATTGGATGCTGAATGAGGGCAGCGCCGTTACCTCACCGACACTCGACCTCGAGGACTTTATCGGGCTTTCTTTTACCACGGGCCCCGACGGCAAGGTATATCAACTGCCCGACCAACAGTTCGCGAATCTATATTGGTTTCGCTATGACTGGTTCACCGATCCTGACATCAAGGCTCAGTTCCTCGCCAAATATGGCTATGAGCTAGGCGTGCCGGTGAACTGGTCTGCGTATGAAGATATCGCAGAGTTCTTCACCAACGATGTGCGCGAGATCGACGGACAGCGCGTGTATGGGCATATGGACTATGGCAAGAAAGACCCCTCTTTGGGCTGGCGCTTCACCGACGCGTGGTTGTCGATGGCGGGGGCAGGGGATGTCGGTATTCCTAATGGCTTGCCCGTGGATGAATGGGGTATCCGCGTCGAGGGCTGCAGACCGGTAGGGTCGACCGTCGAACGCGGCGGCGCGACCGATGGTCCTGCTGCGGTGTATTCATTGACGAAATATGTCGATTGGCTCAAAGCCTATGCGCCGCCCGAAGCCGCGGGCATGGTATTCAGCGAGGCGGGTCCTGTGCCAGCGCAGGGCGCGATCGCGCAGCAGATATTTTGGTACACAACATTCACCGCCGACATGGTAAAGCCCGGTCTGCCGGTGATGAACGAAGATGGAACGCCTAAGTGGCGAATGGCGCCTTCGCCACGCGGCGCCTATTGGGAAGAGGGGCAGAAGCTCGGCTACCAGGATACGGGCGCGTGGACACTCATGAAGTCGACGCCGGAGGATCGCGCGAAGGCAGCGTGGCTCTATGCCCAGTTTGTTACCTCGAAAACTGTTTCACTCAAGAAGAGTCATATCGGGCTAACGATTATTCGCGACTCGGATATCCGCCATGAAAGCTTCAGCGAGCGCTCCTCTGAGCTCGGTGGCTTGGTCGAATTTTACCGGTCGCCTGCGCGCGTGCAGTGGACGCCGACAGGGACCAATGTCCCCGACTATCCGCGACTAGCGCAGCTTTGGTGGCAGAATATCGGCGATGCGTCCTCGGGTGCCAAGACGCCACAGGAGGCGATGACTGCGCTCGCGGTTGCTCAAGAGCGCCTAATGCAACGTCTTCAGCGCGCCAATGTGTTGGGCGAATGCGGCCCGCTGTTAAACGAGCCGCAGAGCCGAGACTATTGGCTGAATCAGCCGGGCGCGCCAAAAGCAAAACTAGATAATGAAAAGCCGGCACCAGTGACAATCGACTACGACGAGCTGGTTAAGAGCTGGCAATAACTTTGTGCTAGAGGTCGCCTTCGGGCGACCTTTTTCGTTGATTAAAAGGATGTTGAAATGGTTAATCTTAAAGCGCTACTTGAAGGATTCTTCCCGCGCGCACTAGCGACGTTTGCAGCGGGAGTGTTAGTTGTCGCGGGGAGTCTCTCTCAGCAAGCGGCGGCAGTTCCACCGGCGACGATAATTGGTCCGATTCCTTCGGACGCGGCTGGTAGCGGGAGCCGCAATGCAATTCACAGCGCTTCCGCGATAGAGCTCGCGGCTCATGGCTATTTAGAAGAAGAGTTTTTCATAGAAGGCGTTGCCAATAATTACAAAGCCGATCCCGATGACCCCATGGCGGATGCGAGTATCGAAAGCGAGGGGCATCGCTACCGAACACGCCTCGTTGTGCGCCGGCCGAGGCCGGCGGACTTCAATGGCGTAGTCGTCGTCGAATGGATGAACGTGACCGGAGGCGTGGATAAGGACATCGACTGGTGGCAGTCGGGCGAGCATCTTGTCGGGAATGGCTATGCTTACGTCTTCGTTTCTGCACAGCAGATGGGAATCGATAACATTACTAACTGGAGTCCTGAGCGATATGCCGGCTTAGATGCTACCCACGATGGTATGGTGACGGGCGATGCGAGTTCCTACGATATTTTCTCAGCGGTTGCTCAGTCGATTATCCGACAGGGGCAAGCGCTGCCAGCAGGTGCGGTCGATATTTTGGCAGGCCTGAGGGCGCGACAGATTATTGCGACCGGTCATTCTCAATCTGCAAGTAGGCTAGCTACTTATCTCAACGGTATCCACACTCTCGATCCTGTCTTCGACGGGTTTATCGTGCATGGCGGTGGTGGCATTATTCGCGACGATCAGCCGGTGAAAATTTTCAAGCTTATGGCAGAGACCGACATGCTGCGCCGCGCGGCAACGCCGCAGCCTAATACCGATAATTTTAGGCAATGGGAGGTTGCTGGCAGCTCCCACGTCGACGTGCCTTTCGAGATAGAATACGGGAAAGTGCGTAATCAGCAGGAGGGCCTCTCAATTGAGGGCGTGACGCCGCGCGACTCTGGCTGTGAACTCCCCGCCTATTCGACCGTACCGTTTCGAGATGTGATGAATGCGGCGTTCGAACACATGGTGCGATGGATTGATGAGGGTCTAGCGCCCCCAATCGCTGAACCTATTCAGCTGGTGCGTGCTTTCCCGACGGTCGAATTCGCCCGTGATGACCTCGGCAATGTGCTTGGCGGAATTCGCCTCGCCGAACACGCTGTGCCAACGGCCAAGAATACTGGCCTTAATACCGGTGCTAATCGATTCTGTTTTCTTTACGGCTCTCACGAGCCCTTCGATGCGGCAACGTTAAACGCGCTCTATCCTACGAAAGCAGCCTATCTTGAACGGGTGAATGCTGTGGTTGAACAGAACGTCACTGATGGTTTTATTCTTCCTGCCGCCGCTGAACGTACGCGCCGCGAGGCCGAGGCTTCTACTTGGTTGGAGCGTTAGACTCGACTCAGCTGCGCCGCAAGACGTTTGCAGCGCAGTTCCCACTGCTGTTTGATGGCGCTTGGATTGTCAACAAGTGCGCGGTCAACGTGAAGAGTCACTCGAAGTTTAGTCTTCTCCTCTGTCTGTTCTAGCTGAATGTCGACGGTCGCGAGCCCGGTATTTTCGCCGTTCTCAAACCAGCTAAACGACAGTTTGTTGGGTCTATCGATGACTTTATATTCGCCGCTGCACACTATTTCACGTCCACCGCGAATGACGGTGTAATTAAACGCCCCGCCCGGACGAACTTCGTTATTCATGTCGCCGACGCCGTCGTCGCCCATGTGTTCACCAAACATCCAATTGCCCGCGAAGGTTGGAATGAGCCAACGGTCGTAGAGTTTTTCCGCAGACGCGGGGATCGTCTTAGACAGCGAGACCTTCGTAATTTTAGGAGCGGACTTTTTTTCGGGCTCGCCGAACATGGAAAGTTGATTATTCATTACGCTCTTCGATTTCTCTGAAAGTATGCGGCGCGAGAGGGCAGCTTATTAGTCAGCCGCAGGCTCTTGCGCATAGGGGTTCTTCGGCATGAATTCGGGCTTGAGAGCCGCTCGTCTCGCCGCGGCTTTCTGTCCATAGTGGGTCGCGAGATAGTTCACAATCGTCGCCTCGGTGGCGTCGTCTATTGCGGGCATACCGTGGGCCGTTTGCATCAGTTTCACCCGAATCCGCCAGATTTCCTCTGAGCCCGAATTTTGTGTCACCAAAGCTGCGCTGTGGCAGCGGGTGCAGGACGCCTGCACGGTGTCTCTGCCTATGCCCTCGACAAAGACGTCGGATGTTTGCGCGGAGACGCTAGCGCCCATGACGAGCGCACTGAGGCTGAGCAAAAAGGCTAACGCTAATTTCCTAAATACCATCTTCTTAAACCACCTGTACGGCAATGCGGTGAGCGGTGTTGTTTAAATAGCCGCGTGGATTCCAGCCAGGAATAACGAGCGGCTGGGATCGTCCCTGCATGTCCATCGCGCGTGCCCAAATCTCATAGTAGCCGGGTTGGGGGAACTGAATCCATCCGCTAAAGTCCTGCCAAGCAAGTCGGTTTGCGGGCGAGTTGACGCCAGTCGGCAGCCAGGTTGCGCCAAAATCGATTGAGAGATAGACGCCGCTCACCTGATCGTCTCCCGTCCAGGCATGGCCGCGGACGATTAGGCGCTCGCGCAAATCGTGTGTGATGCCCGATTTAGGGAAGGTAATAAGCGATTTCACCGGCATCGATTCGATGATTTTCATGTCTTCGTTTGGCACGCGGCTGCCCGGTGCCACGGGCTGCATTGGCACAGAATAGGAGGGTGCAGCCATCTTTTCGCCGTCGTGCACTTGGTTGCGCACGACAAGTTTCTTGAGCCACTTTCCAGAGACCGATGCTGGCCAGCCTGCGCATACAAGCCGCAGCGGATAGCCGTTCTGCAAGGGAAGATCCTCGCCATTCATTTGCCAGGCGATGAGGGATTCGCGCTCTAGTGCCTTCGCAATCGGGACACCACGGGAAATCGGCTCGCGACCGGCATCGCCAGACAGGTGAGTGTCTGCGCCATAGTAGCCGACATATTCTGCGTCGGCGCCAACTCCACAGTAATTGAGCACGTCACGCAGACGCACGCCGGTAAATGTTGGGCAACCTATCGCGCCGGTCGTCCACTGATTACCACTCGCCGCTGGCACAAATTCACTGCGGCCGTTGCCACCGCATTCTAACTGCAGCTGCAGAGTGACCTCTTCGAATCGCTGCTTAAGTTCGGCGATCGAAAAACTAAGCGGGTTGACGCAGGACTCACCGGCGATTTCAAGTGTCCAACTGTCGACGTCGATTACCTCTGGCGGCACGCCATTGTTTCTCACAAACATGTATTTGTTAGGCGTTACTGAATCGTCGAGCAGGTGTGCTGGGGTTTCGGCGTTGAGTGGGCGTTCATTGAGTACGATCAGTCCTTCTTTGCCCTCGATACGCGCGCTGCTGCCTTCGGCCGCGAAGGCAGCCGGAATCAGGCCCGACGGCATAAAGCGTGCAAATGGGATAGCGGCACCGATTGCGGTACTCATTGCGACCAAACCGCTCTTTTTCAGGAAGCCCCGACGACTCAGCGCGCTAGTCTCTCGTCCCCAGAGCTGCCGGTCAGCCGCGATAGGGTCTGCCGCGTACAGCGTGTCGATATGGGTTGGATTGTTCTGTCCGTCGTTGTATTGGCTCATAGTCGCTCTTCTTGGTTCATGCCTTGTCTTTTTAGGTTGGGCGCATTCATCCTCTACGCATAATTATTTCGGCGCAGTTGCCTCGTCACGTCGCGCGCCGGCTAGCACGCCTGGAAGTGAGTAGTTGCCCTCGTGACAGGCGTATTCATACATTTTTTCATCGGTGCGATTTATCGGAATCTGGGCAGACCACTCTTCAACCCACGTATCGGGGTCGTGCACCGTAAATTCGTAGTTGATTCGATCCTCGCCGAAGCGCGTGAAGCGCTCAATGATTTTAAAGTTCTCTGAGGAGTTTCGAAAGCGCTGACTGGGGTTAAATTTACTGGTCGTCACCACAAGCGTGTCGTCCTCCCAGTGGCCGACAGAGTCGCCTAGCCAGCGCCGATGGTTTTCGGGTAGAGATCCTCGATCGATTCGTATGATGCGTGCGTCATGGACCATTTCGACCAGAATCATGACATAGCCGGGCGACTGTACTATCTGATAATGGTTGTTGTAGAGGATAGGTAGCATGGGCGGGCCGCCGCTTGAGCTAAAAGACAGCAAGCAGCGCTCGGCAAGCGGCCGTGCTTCGGGCCCGGCATAGGCGCCCATTTCGGTTCTTTGTGCCATGGCCGTGTCGATGCGCGACTGCGCGGCTGGTGTGTAGGCCGGAATGCGTCCATTGCTCGGCGCGCTGATGAGTGAGCTGCGGTATTCGCCGTTGTATTCTGCGACGCGTGTGCCGTCGTCGAACCAGAAATTATTGTAGCTATCGGCGAGTTCGATCGTGCCTTTGTCGGGTGCGCCTCTATTCGGGTCGCTCGGCGCGTCGGCAGTCGCACTGTATTCAGCGACAGCGCGTTCTAATTCCATCGCTTGTTCTCGAGAAAGCACGAGCGTGTCGCCAAACCGCGGGTCGCGCTCGAGGGGCGTGATCGTATTACTCGTCCAAATTCCCTGTAAGTCGGGTACGCCGTCAGGGGTTAGGGGCACGGTAAAGGCATCACTCTGTGCGAAAGCGAGCTGACTTACTAGCCAAGTCACTGCCGCAACACTAAGCGCGCAAGTTAGGCGAAATGCTGACCGTGCTGCTAAGTATACTGAGTCTAATGAGTCTAATGAGTCTATTGCTGCTCTGCGGGGTATTCTCATCGTCGTCTCCTGTTCAAGTCTTGTGTTGGCGCTGTGCTTGCTGTTGAGTCGAATGCGGGTAAGGCATGAGTGTAACCGCTGCTTATCGCAGTTGCACGAGACGAGTAGTCGTCTTTATGAAAGCAAAAAAACTGCGCTACCGAACCGGCTTTCGTAAGCGTAGGAGAAACCGATCGGTTTCTCTTGCGAGCCGTGGATCGAAAATACTACGGCTGTGATCATCCGTATTAACGCGCAATAAATCGCTCGTTGTCACCTCGAACCCGGCCTCTTGTGCGAGCGCTACTGCTTGTTGTTGAGGCATCCTGTGCAGGGCGCTGTTGTCCTTGCCCGCATCGCCCATATGATCGCTTATGCCAAGGATTCCGCCGCTGCGTAGCAGCAAGTAAAGTGTTTCGAGCAACGCTGTTGCGCGCTCGGGATTTGGGTTGGCGTAATCATGCAGCGTCAGTGTAAGAAGAATAAAATCGAGTGACTCGGGCGCGAGACCAAGAGCAGTCGTCGGTGCAATAAGCTGTCTGACATTGCTCAGATTTCCCGCGCGAATCTTTGTGTCCAGCGCTTCTCCCTGAGTGATCGCCTGCCTATCTTCGATGAAGGCTCGACCGCGCTGCGTGTTTTGAGCGATAACACAGCCGCCTTCACCAACCGCTTTAGAGAGTATAAACGTGTAATACCCCCCAGCGGCGTATAGATCGAGCACGCGCATGCCGGGTTTAAGCCCGAAAAATTCGAGTGCTTGAACTGGTTTTCGCACCTCATCGCGCAGATAGTCGGTTACCTCTCTGCTCGGTGAGATGAGAGCATGGGAGAGGGCGTCGGTATCTAATTCTTGGAGGGGGCTGGACGCCTGAGGGCAAGAGTCAGGCATGTTAGTAGTGGGTGGCTCAGAGGCCTTATAAGTCTCCGAGTTGGCGGGGTTCTGAGCCTGCTCGGGCGCAGGTGATTGTGCAACAACAAAGGCGACGTGGCCTAGGTAAATTGCCAAAACACATGCGCGAAAGCGTTGCATCAGAGACCTACGCCCCGCGCAACGAGATAGGCGCAGATGAAGATAACTGCGAGTGTAAGAAACTTTCCGCGCACCAATGAGCGCGACAACGTCGGCGTCTCAATCTTCACGTCGGCATCGTCCTCGCTTTCATCACGGCATCCCTCGAGTCGAAAAAACTTCGTCGCAGGAATCGAACAAAGTAGCATGCCGAAGAATAAACCAAGCTTAGTGTGAAAGAGTGAATTGGGGCTATAGAAGCTCGCTGGCTTACCGACGCCGAGCCACAGCACAAGACCCGCAATGAGTGCGACAGCACTCGCAGCCCAGAAGGCCAAATCGACTTTATAGAGGTTTCGTGCATCCTCACGGGTGATTTCGGGTGCGAAGGCAATGTATTGAATGAGAACCGTCGCAGAAACGACGAACAGCGCCGCGAAATGCACTAGTCGCATGATTTCATAGGCCATTATCATGAGTCCTTTAGTAAAGCGGATGGACTGAGTATACCGCTAAAGCCTGTCACTTATAGTGAGTGAAATTGCTTGGAATACTGGTATGCTCAGAGCCTAAGCTGATTTTGACATTCCCTTATTTAAGTCAAAGTATAACAACAAGAAAAGAAGGATAGTGCATTATGAGTGAGCTTCAACCGATGGCGCAGCCTGACCAAACTCATCTTAAAACGAGCATGCGTAAAGTCGCATTAACAGCGCTCGCAGGAACAAGTATTGAGTGGTACGACTTTTTCCTCTATGCCACTGCCGCGGCGTTAGTTTTCCCCAGTGCTTTTTTCCCGGACAGCGATCCAACCATCGGCCTTGTGCTGTCGTTTGGCACCTTTGCATTCGGCTTTATCGCACGACCGCTCGGCGGCATCGTTTTTGGCCATTTTGGCGATAGAGTGGGCCGCAAAAAGACGCTGATTATTGCCCTGTGGATGATGGGCATTTCCTCAACGCTTATCGGCTTGTTGCCTACCTATGCCACCATTGGTGTTGCGGCACCGATTTTCCTATGCGTTCTTCGCTTTGCGCAGGGTTTAGCGATTGGCGGACAATGGGGCGGCGCGATGCTGCTAGTTACTGAGAGCGCGCCAGCCGACAAGCGCGGCTACTACGGTGCCTATGCGCAGGCTGGAGCACCTGTAGGCGTAATACTCGCCAATATTGCCTTTATTCTAATTAGCTCATCGGTATCCGAAGAGGCGTTTATGGCATGGGGTTGGCGTGTACCGTTTATCTCAAGCATTCTTCTTATCGGAATAAGTATGTATGTGCAATTACACTTAGAGGACACCGCAGCCTTCAAAGAGCTTCAAGCGATTAAAGAAAAGCGCGATGCAGAGTCGCCAACTAAGATCGTGCGACGTTCGCCCATAATCGAAGCGCTGGTTAAATACCCCAAACGCATTGCGCTGGCAGCTGGCGCCTTCCTTTCGATACAGGTGGCCTTCTACATACTTATTGGTTTCGTTCTCGCTTATGGGGGGGGATGCAAACGGTGCTGCAATTCCGCGAGACACAATGCTATTTGCAGTCCTCATCGCCTCCGCGGTTCAAATACCTACCCAGTTTTGGGCGGCTTGGTATTCGGATCGTCACGGTCGCCGCGGGATATTCATGCTAGGCGCAGCGCTGACTGGCGTGTGGGCATTCGCCTTGTTCCCACTCATAGATACCGGTGAATTTTGGCTAGTCGTTCTCGGCATAAGCGGAGGCCTTGCCTTTCTGGGTTTGATGTATGGCCCTCAGGCGGCGTTTTTCACTGAGCTTTTTAGCACCGAGGTTCGTTACTCTGGTGCCTCTCTGGGCTATCAGATTGGCGCAATTGTCGGAGGTGCCTTCGCGCCAACCATTGCGACGATACTTTGGGTCGAATACGACATTGTCTGGGTATCCGTCTACATTGCTGGTGCGTCGCTGCTATCGCTGATTGCGGTAAAGATGCTTACCGAAACCTTTAAGGCGAACTTGAGCGATGTGAGCTAGGGACTATTTCTTAACCCAGGCACCGCGCGAGTCTTGCACATAGTTGCCTGCCTGAGTTGCCTGTAGCGCCTGTTCGAAAGCCAGCGCTTGGACCTGCTGCAGCGAGAGATTGTTCTTCTTTGCAATCTCTTCGTAGCGAGCCTTGCGCTCCTGATTGACTCGTTCGATCAATGCTTGAATCTCTTGGCTTGCATTGCCCGCAACCGCGCCTAGGTAGCCATCGCGCTGCTCTCCCACTATCCCCGCCTGTTTTGCATCTTGCAGCGCGTCGGCAAGCGCAATTGGCGACAGCGCCAAAAGTAGGAGTAGACAAGCGCGGCGCATGAAAGCTCTAGTGGTATTTCTTAACGAAGTTTTCATCTCGTATTCTTTCCTTTGAGTCGCAAACCTGAATAGGTGTTTAGTAAGTCCGAGTTAGAAGAGGCCGCTGTCGGCGCTGAAAATTCCGTCGAGTTCTTGCTCAACCTTAACCCTTATCTCATGCTCGATACGCACATTGAGATTAATAGTGATGGGCTCGTTGGGGACGGCGACCTGAACGGTTGGTGTACAACTCGCAACAACAAATAGGCATAGGGCAATCAGTGTCTGGGTGTTTGCGTTTCGCATGTCTGACTCTCGTAGCTCTCGGATATAAGTCTTCGGGTAAATCTTTGGGTATAAGTCTTTGGGTCTAATGGCTCTCGATTTTATCGATTCATACTTAGTCTAACGATCGGCCTGTTTCCCGTGGCTGGCAAAGTAGACCTGAGCCTCTGTAGTGTCAAGCATAGTCTGAGCCTCTTAACCTGAGCTTAATGGATATTATTTTTCGAGTCTTCGCTCGAGTTCGTCAGTGAGCGTGCGGCTCGCTTGAAGGCTTTTTAGAAGCGTGTGCAGGTTATCGCTTATGTTCACATTGAGGTTAATCGCCTGGCCCGCATTCATGTCTGGATTGATACCAGACAATACAACGCCAAGGTTTAATTCTCCTGTTTTATCCAGCTCGAGCGTTGTGTCCAAGGTTGAAAATTGATAGTTCGCAAGCGCCTCGTTTACAGGCAGCAGACTCTGATTACTCTTTGTGATGCCTCCCAATGGGGTATAGCGAATGCTGCCCCCAGGCTTTAACGCAGAGATTAATCCTTCGCTTACTGTCACAGTCATACCCCTCTCTCCTCGCGTGTAGTTGAGGGGTATATAGCCGCTTATCGCACCCTCTACGATGACCTGAGGATAATCTGCTAAATTTACAATGGAGGCGAGGTCGACACCGGTGAGGATGATGTCTACTGCTTGCTCTTGATTCATGGTTCGCGTTGAATCGCTCAACCTGAGAGCCGGAATAGCAACTTCGCCACCGAGAAAATCTGCGCGAGCACCACTTATCGTTAATTCATAGGTGTTTGGTGCTAAAGCTAACTGGTAGTCCAGTAGGATGTTTTCGAGAACAAAACCAGTGTCGAGACGCGAAATCGATAACGTTGCCGGGCGTGCGTTGAATGGGGTCAGCAACTGCTCTTGTGAGTATGACACCTCGGCGAAAATCTCGGTGCTAGCTGCAACGAAAAGCGTCTCAGCGGCAAAGCCGCTCAATGAGTTAGCTTTGGCAACAAGCGGACCTCCTAGTATCCAATCGCCATCCTGTTGGCGGCTCCATCCCAAATCTGCGCGCATCTCAAACGCGCCGGCGAGAATATCGATCGGCCCACCGGGTAGTTCGAGGAAGGCTAAATCCAGTCGAGACGACAGTGGGGATTCCTGTGAAAATTCAGCGGGCTCAATGCGTAGATCTAAACTGCCCGTATTGCGGGCGAAGCTATGCGCGATAGAGGCGCCTACTACGGGTGCGCCAGCCATTTCGAGTTCAGCTACAACATTGACATCGAGCGAGTCTGCCTCTATCGAGGCAGTAAGCCGCAGATCTTTTAGCGCTAAACCTGACAAGTTAATACTGGCGAGCGTGCTTTCGACATCGCCGCGAAGGGAGCTGACTCTACCAAAGTGAGCAGTAAAATCACGCAGCTCGAATTCGAGTTCTCCCGAGGCCGTGCCGGCCTGCCACGGGCCGAGTCGAATGGTCGGAACTGGCGAGGGTAGTGGCAGTGGCGAGATTGGCGAGATTTGCGAGGATGGTGAAAGTGGTGAGGCAGACGAGGGCGGCGAGAAAAAATCGCTCTCGCCTGCTTGAAAGGTAAACCCCAGCGGCAGCTCAAACGACAGCCTTTTTAGGAGCAACAAGTCTTCACGGCTTCGTTCTTCAGTAGCATCAGTCGGAGTGAGAGTTTCGGATCCACTACCCATCGGTATGCTAAACCACGAGTCTCCACTCGGTTCGGCCACCAGTGAGAAAGTGAGTTCTCCCGCACAGCGTTCGAGTCTTATACAGGTTATGAAAGCGTTGTTCACCGAGATTCTGCTCACCGCATCCTGAAGAAGCGCTGTGCTTACCTCAAGTGCCGCCGGGGTAATCCTTGCGGCCAACTGCTCGCCCTCAGCCTCGATCGTGACGGTGATTCTCTCGTCGGGGACGCGGACAGACACTTCGGGTTCGGTGCCAACGAACGGCTGAATTAACGCAGATAAATCAACAAGCGATGCAAAACCGGTGTCCGCTTCGATAGTAAGCGAAAAAGCATCCGTCTCTGCCGTGCCGTCAACAACCGCCTCGTTTATACCTAGAACAAACTTGGCAGAGAGTGTCATCCTATCTTTCTCGGGTAATGCTAGCGCCGCGGTCAGCGAGAGGGGACCGGCCTCCGAGTTGAGTCGATTGGCAGTGATTTCGGCGGCTAAATTAATCTCTATATTCGCGTCTGGTAGGTTGAGCACATTGAGCTCGGCACTCATCTGAGACGAGAAAGAATCGTTGGTACCAAGAGTTAGCAGTAGTGATTTAATCGAGAGTGAATTAACCGGCAGTGATCGCAGCTGCTGTTGCACTGAGAATAGTGGCGCTAGCTGTGCAGACACGGTTGGTTGCAGCAGGCTTTCAGTCTCTGATACCTCAGTCAGCGCTCTTACCTTCGCCTCGGCTATGACGATAGAATCAAGTCGTCCGGCAATTAAGTCGTGTAAACCGAAAACAATCTCAGTATCAATTAGCTCGAATGAAACGCCTTCGTAGGCGCCACTCGCCATCTCGATTGGGAGAGTAAAGGCTCTTCTTCCGTTAAGATTCTTTACGCGAACGGGACCGTCGATCACCAGCTTTTGGAGTACTATACCCTCCGACAACGCAGTGTTTTTCGCCAGCGGATTGATTATTATTGCGGGGGCGGCAAACATTAGCGCGCAGCCGCCAATCACCGCGGTTAGCAGACTTGCCGCTGCGATGAAGAGCGGTTTCTTAAAGGCTCGTGGCTTTGTAGGCATAGTCTCAATTCGTGAATAAGGGGCCGACGTAGCTCGCATTAAAAATCATCCCGTCAACGCGGTTTACCCTAATAATGAAGATCACCCAGATCATGCAAATCTTTAATTCATCATTATGGCCCATACACTAGTTTAACTTTTATTGAGATCAGGCGAGGGTAAATTATGGAAAATTTCACTCCTTTTAGCGCACTTATCGGCGGCACTTTCATAGGTCTTTCGGCAGTGATTATGCTGGCAGGAAATGGAAGGATAGCCGGCATAAGCGGCATCTTAGGCGGAGCACTATCCTCGCGGGGCGAGGAGAGGCGCTGGCGAGTTTTATTTCTCGCCGGCCTCCTGCTGTCAACGCTGCTCTATCAGTTCATCTCAAGCTCGCCGATAACAATCGAGACTCAAGCCAGCCCCGGGTTCCTTGTCGTTGCCGGACTTTTAGTCGGCTTCGGCACGAGGCTTGGAAGCGGCTGTACCAGCGGTCATGGTATCTGCGGGATTGCCCGCTTCTCTAAGCGTTCGTTCGCAGCCACTGCGACGTTTATGCTATTCGGATTCATCACGGTCTATGTTACCCGCCACCTGATGGAGTTAGGAATATGAGTATCGCAACGGATCAAAAGAGTCAGGAAAGCACGTTTGCTCACTCGGCAGTCGCCCTGCTATCAGGGCTGCTTTTCGGGCTGGGGCTTATTATTTCGGGCATGGTCAACCCTGGCAAGGTAATCGGCTTTTTAGACCTCGCTGGAAACTGGGATCCGAGTCTGATCTTTGTCATGGGCGGGGGAGTTGCTGTCACTACGGCGACTTTTTGGCTGGTTTTGCGTCGCGAGCGGCCACTTTTCGAGAAGAAATTCTTTTTGCCGACCAAGGCTGATCTAGATGGCCGCTTGCTGATAGGTTCGGCGCTATTCGGTATCGGCTGGGGAGTTGGAGGCCTCTGCCCTGGCCCCGCAATCACGGCGCTGGCAACGCTTGACCCGTCCGTAGTGCTCTTCGTCGGCGCGATGCTTTTAGGGATGGTGTTGCAGAATCTAGTCGCTGAGTGACCCCGCGTGTAAGCCCGACATGGCCTGCATTTACTCGACTGTAAACTGACCCATTCCCATGGCCATAGAGAGGGTGAGTTTGCGCGTTGTGACTACGCATGATGGGTTTAGCCTTGGATTTTTCGCAAGTACGGTGGAAATCTCGGGGCTGCGTTGAAGCGTCGCTGCGGGCTCGATTAGCAAGAGATCAAAGCGTTCGTATTTATGTCGGTGTCTTCAATCCCGGAATAAACTCAGTTAAGCCTTCCTGCGGGCGCAGCGAATAAGTCACGCGGCTGTCTACCATCGTGCCATCATAGCGATCTGGGATTTGCAGCGGATTGCGAGCCTGTGCTGCCCTCATTGCTGGGGACAGCAGGAGACCGCCTGTACTGAGGCTTAGATTTTTTAGAAAGTTTCTACGTGACACTGCTATTCCGTTTCGACATCTACTTTTATCATCTGAGATCCGCAACAGATCTCGCTATGGGCCATCGCGTCTCCGCAAGGACAGGGCTTCTCGTAGACGAGTTCGGCGCCGCAGGATTCGCAGCGGTATCGATCTTGCGCTTCTCTAGACATGATTCTCACTCCCAAAATGATTTAAGTTAAGTGTGCAAGAAAAGTATAGGAGAGGGCGCAGCGAGGAATGCTGATTTCGATCAATTGGGAATGATTGGGTGCTAACTATCTCGATGCTCTGTGCGCTCTCTGATTAGAGACACGCACAGAACAGAGAAATGGCTGGGGCTATGCCACGGACTTAAGGCTACTGCCCGTTAGACATAGTCATCGCGTGTTGCATGTTCATTGCCTCACGTGAACGATTGCGCTCAGACTGAGAGAGCTCGCCTACCGCGGGGCCACCCTGATTGTAGATGCCGCCTCGTAATGCGAACAGAAGGTAGTCCTCGGGCAAAACGTTATCGCTTTCGTTGTCGGTAAAGCGTGCAACGGCCGCGTCGATTAATTCTGCGCGATTATCTAGGTTTGGATACGCCATGATGTCGGCGACAAGGGTTTCGAGCACATTCAGGTTGTCCAAAATAATCGTTGCCTCGGGCGACTGACTATAGAGGTCCGGTGCGATTGCAGCGGCCATGGGCAGCTCTGTTGGTGCAGGGTACATGCTCATGCCACCCGCCGAGCCGATCTTGTTCTCGAAGCGCTCCATAACAACGTCAATGCCGCCGCTGAATTGATCGTCGACATTGTCACGGATGATCGCTTCGAGTGAGGCAAGTTGTAGCCACTGTTGAGTCCACAGAAATCCACTTAGGCGTGGAAACGCAGTCTTGAATGCATTCGCTTGGGGGTGGTTTACGAGCAGAGTAGTGTCTTTAGGTGTCAGAGCCACTGAATGGCGGGTATCAGACTTATAGTCTGCAATTGCCGCCTCTACGGCGGCACGCTTATCGGTAATCGACGAGTCGGCGTAGATAGCAAAGAGCGCGTTCTCGAACGCGCGCCCGTGTTTGAATACTTGTGAGGTGTGTCGATTTAGCGCGCCACTGTCATCGAATGCACTTGCCGCCTGTTCATCAGAATATTTCTCGCGCATGAGGTTGCGAAGGTTAATGCGTGCCTCAACCTCGAGATCTCCATAGGGGCTATCCATGCTCATACCCATGTGCATATTGTCGCCATGGCCCATACCCTGAGCCATCATTTCTTTCATAGTCATGTTGGCCATCATGGTGAGATGCTCTTCGAGCATGTCGCGGGCTTCCTTGGCGTAGGCGTTTTCATTGATCTTATTAATTTCGGCGAAGGTCTGCGCATGAGTCACGTCGAATGCGTTAAAAAGGTCAGCTAGCTCAGGGTAAGCATCATGCGTCGCAGCGCCGGGCTGCGCGCTGGCTGCGCTTGCCGCCACCGCAAGCGCAAGTACGCTGATGTGTTTTAGTGCTGAATGCTTGAAGGTGAATGTCGTCTTTGTCATGAGCCGCGTCTCCGCTGGTCTGAAGTTCGAATAATCAATTATGAATCCCTGCCAATTAGGGCGCTTAGCCGAATTGGCACGCTTCGCGTAAATAGACCCACAGTATAGACCTATCGCGCTTTCGCGCCAATGTAAGCGGCTGCGGCACAGTGCCGCAGGTCGAGTATGCGTGTGATAAATTGTTACTTGAGAGGGGCCGCCATCGGGATGCTAGGGCAGGTCGCTACCCGATGGCCTGCTGTTTTAACGCTGGAAGAGGTAGCTGAATTTAACGAAAAACTGCTCGCCGTCTTTACGCAGATCGTTCGCTATAACGAGTTCACGTTCACCTTCCATATCGACGATGTCGAAATTGCTTTGATTGGTGTTGTAGCCAATGAAAAGCGCCGACCAAGGATTGATCACATAGCGCAGCAGTACGTCGAAATTGAGGTTTTCATCGTCAACGAGACGCGTCGCAGGCCCCGCATCGGTCTCGTCGTATTGCGCAATAAAACGCAGCGACCATTCCTTGGTAAATTGATAGTTCCAATTGCTGCGTGCTATTCGGTTGGTGAAAACCTGCGCACCGCCTTTGGTCTCGAGCTCTGTATTGAGGAAGGTGTTAAGCACTCGCAAGCGATTAATAGGGCGCCAGAGGGCATCGATACTTACTCGTGAGCTGTTCACAACACTAGGCATAGTGCCTCGTGCCGGCACTACATTCAGGCTCGTGCCCGACCGATAGCTCGCCTCAAACTCCAAACTATTGAGCGTGTTATTTTCGATGCTGACAGTCCAATCTTCGTAGTTGTAGCTGCGATTACTCGCTAAACCAGGAAAATCCTGTGGCCTGAGTATTTCGTCGTACTCTGTATAGCCCGCGCTAAAACTCGTTGTGTCGTAGTTGAACCCAAGACTCGGGCCTAGCTGGGAGAAGAGTTTAGTGCCCTCGGTGTCTTCGAGATAGACACCAAAGACTGTCGTATTCCAAGAATTCAACGCCGTGCCTTCTGGGAAAAAATTGAGTGCGACCCGCTGATGGATACCGTCGGTGTCTGCTTTAAAGAATCGATTCTGGAAGCCAAGCTCCGTGCGGAAATCTTTGGAGGTCGCAATGTAATGAGTATGGTTTTGTACTGTGCGGCCAACGCGATTGACCTGAATGTTACGCTGATACCCCGTCGTTTTATCGCCGCCGTTTACAGGTTCACTTTCGGTTCCAACGACCTGCATCTGCGTAAGCCAGTTATTATTGATGCGGAAGCGACCGTCAAGGCTGGCAACGCGGTTGTAACCCTCGCCTAATTCACGATCGGTTACCAAAAAGCCCACCCTGTCCTGTGTCGAAATGTCTTTGAATCCACGAAGAATAGCGATCGTTGCTTTCTCACCGTTGAGTGGATCGTTTTCGTTTCTGTTGAGACCCGGCGCAATATCGTTCATTAAAATCGTACCGAAGCCATAGTCACCCGACTTACCCGTAAAACGCACACCGCCGTCAGGATCGACGATGCGGCGTGTGAACACGAGATTCGAGTCGGTAGCGAAGAAGTCAGCATTTTCCACGAAGAAGGGGCGGCGCTCAGGAAACTGAACTTCGAAACGCTCGTTAACCGTGACCTGCGGTTGATCTGATTCAACCTGACTAAAGTCAGGGTTTAGCGTGATGTCAAAGACCATCGAATCATTGAAGATAAACTTAGCATCGACCCCAACGTCTTGTTCGGACGCGCGTCTAAAAGCGGGACCGCCGACGGCGTTAGGCTTGAGTGAATCGACTTCACGTGCGAATAAAAAAGGGACTATCTGAGAATTGTTCCCGGGCGAAACATTGCTGATACCCTCAAGGAGCGCAGTCTGGTTTAGACGGCCTTCGATGTCGATGAGGTAAGGAGGCCAGTAGGATTCTTCGCTTAGGCGCGGAATGATGCGGCCAAACTGGATGCGCCATAATTGTTCGGGGCGATCAAGAAACCGCAGGCTTCGTAGCGGTATCGCCATCTTCACCATATAGCCTTGATCGGTGACCTGGCCGTCGCTTTCCCAGACCGCTTCGAGCGTTGTATCAAAGCCCGCTCGCATCGACGCGCCTTCTGTCCAGCGCGCATCCCACTGCATGCCGAGAGGAGTCGAACGAAAGGCGAATGCAGCGCGCTGGTCGTTAAACGTGTCGATGACCATTTCGACAATATCATCGCCGGCGATGTTTTCGCGCGAAGACAGGTTGGCACGAATCTGATTAGGGCTCTCATCGAAGGCAAGGAATATCGCATGGAGCTGTTCTTGGTCATAGCCAACATAGACTTCTGTGCGCTGCGACGCCGGGTCTCCATCGTCCGGAAGGCGTTGGGTAAAGTCTTCAACTTTCGTCATCGAGCGCGCGAGTTCCGTGCTTGGAGACATCGACTCGAAATCGTCGAACGTTGGCTCTGCGCTGATGCGATTCACATCAATGCCAACTTGAGCAGTGGCAAATGCAGAAAACGTTATGCAAATAGCAGCTAAGGCGTGCAGGAAATTTGGGAAAAAGGAGACTCGCGCAGGGTGCAGCGCTCTAGACTTAGGCATGGGTTTTCTCTCAGAGTTTTAACTTTATTATCTTTATTGACTTTGTTTTCGGCGAGTCGCAAGTCTACTTAGTTCGCGTGACCCTGTGAAGCGAGCGAGATCAATGTTTTGTGCGTCTCGCTCTCTAGGGTGTCAGTCTGATGCGCTCATGTCGACGAACCCTCCTGCATTGGGCATCTTGAGCGCTAGCAACGTCTCTGCGTTAATGACTTTGTACTGGTCAATAAGGCCATTCATGTAGAGCACGTAGGCGATGACCTGATAGACCTCTGTGTTACTCAGGGATTTCGGCGCATTCGCCGGCATCGCGCGCCTGACATAATCAAATAGCGTTGAGGCGTGAGGCCAATAGCTTCCGACGGTACGTATCGGCGCGTCCTCTGATCTCATGTTGCCGCCAACCAACGGTTGATTCGCGGCGCCTCCCGATCCCTCCGCGCCATGGCAAGACGCGCACTTCGCCGCATAGATTTCGCGTCCCTGAAATGCGGTGCCACTGCCAGCAGGCAAGACACTCTCCTCGGAGGCGATGAGATCTAATTCACTAAGGTCCATCTGGGTCACAGTGTTGCCGAGCTGTGGTGACTCGAGGATCTGCTGCGCAACTGCCAAGGGGGCAGAGAGCGTGAAGCAGAGCGCCAAGGCTAAAGTAGGTTTGAAATTAGACATACGTGTTTTTTACCTCACCGTTGCTGCTCACGGCCCAACACTGCTGAGCGTTGAAATGATAGAAAGCGAGCGCGCCTTTTTCTGAGAGAAGCTGGCTACGCGTTGGCTGTAAATTTCCAGAGCTGTCAGTTGCACGGCTTATAAGCTGTGCCGGATTGCCTTGCCAGCGCCAAGGCAGTCGAAACCGTGCGAGGGATTTGTCACCCGCTTGCGCCTCGATCGCAGCCTCTGCCCATGTTGCGCCGCCATCGGCGCTTATCTCGACTTTGGCAATAGACCCAGCACCCGACCAAGCGAGCCCCTCGACCTGATAGAGGCCATGAGTTCGTAGCTGCATCTTCCCCGAGGGCGAGGTGATAATGGATTTTACGCCCATCGGAAACGTAAACTGCAGGCTGCTGCGGTCAGCGAGGGTGTCGGTGTATTTGCTTGTTTCGTCGCGGAATTGGCTTGGTGCTTTGCTAAGTTTGATCTGGGTAAGCCATTTAACACTTACATTTCCTTCCCAGCCGGGAACGAAGAGTCGCACAGGGTAGCCCTGTTCGGGTCTCAGCGGTTCCCCATTTTGGAATAGGGCAACTAAAACATCATCTACGGCTTTATTTAGTGGGATGGAGCGGCCCATGCTAGCGGCGTCTGCACCAACGGCGCTAATCCAGCGCGCCTCGGGCGAGACCCCCGCTTCGTTTAGCAAGACCGAAAGCGGAATCCCCGTCCATTCTGCGCATGAGACCAAGCCGTTGATGCTCTGCGCCGTGCCATCTACCGCAGCGTCGCGAAACAATGCGCCGCTGTTACCAGAGCACTCTAGAAACTGTGTGCGAGACACCATCGGATAGCGTAAGAGGCTCTCGTAGTCGAAGGCGAGAGGGCGCTCGACTAAGCCGTTGATAAACAGCGTGTGCGCTGCCGGATCGATCTCTGGCACACCGGCATGGTGACGCTCGAAGTGCAGCCCATTAGGTGTGATTGTGCCGCGAAGTTGATGCAGCGGCGTGCGTGATGCACCACCTCCAGGATAGAGGGGATTGGCGCGGCCAGGATCACGTTGGATATCGGCCACAAAACGAGAAGGCTGCCCGTAACCGCTTGGCCCGGGTCCAGGCTGCTTCGACCATGCTGGCATCGAAAAATCTGCACCGAGCGCACCTGAGGCCGCAGATAAGCCTGCACCGCCCAGCCCGAGTCCTAGCAGAAGTCTTCTGCTCAGTAGCCCGTTACCCGCTACCACCAGATCTGCAGTCGCCGAGTCTAACGTTGGGGCCGTAACCCTCGATTCAGACGCATCGGTTTTGCGAGTAGACATCGCGCGCTCCTTTATAAATTCGTGCTTTGATAAATTATCGAGACTCAAAATTTGTGGCTTCGCGCGTGAGACCTCACGGAGCATGCGCTTCGCGCTAACGAGCATCGGCGATAAAAGACTGTGCCTCTGCTAATGCTGAGTGATCACTGCCTGCCAGCACCTTTGCCAACTCGGCGTAGTGCCGCGCAGCCGCACTCGCGTTGCCGAGAGCCGCTTGACTTCGTGCAGCACCCAATAGCGACAGCGGGCGCCGAGGCATGCGAAGCAGGGACTCTTCGAAAAGCTCAGCCGCCCATTCGGCTTGTCCACTCGCGAGCATCGCCTCACCGACGAGTTCATGGGCAGGCTTCAACGGATTGGCCGCGCCATTGGGTAAACGCTGCGTCGCCGTAATCTCTAACGCGGTTATAAAATGTTCGACGGCCGACTGTTGCAAACTCACGTCGACTTTAGCGCCCGAGCGCGCCCTGCCAAGCTCTGCGAGGCCGGCGACTTCGTGATACATAATCCTCAGATTCTTATCGCGCGGACTCGCGTCTGCGAGCGCCAATAATCTGTCGGCCACGCTGGCAGCGAGCGTATGCTGACCTAGCGCTGAGGCGCTCATCCCAAGGGCGAGCAACTCGGCGGCATCCAGCTCTTCGTTAAGATCGTGAGTCTGCCAAAGCTGCGTTTCGATAATATGGCGAGCGCGCATGATCTTGAGCGTAGTCTCAGAGCGGGTATCGCCAGGGTTATCGCGAAGCACTTTCTCGGCGCGTTCGATCCACCAAGCCGACCGTGCAGCGTTGCCCATTTGGAGATCGCCATACTGCCCCCAATCGGCGGCATGATTTTGATCGTTGGGCCTGTCTCCGGGCATCCACAGCGCGGCACCGGCGTCGAATGCTGAGACATTCCACTTCGCGACCTCTGGCCACATGCCGTGCTGAATAAAAATGTGCGTGGGCATGTGGCGCGCATGCGCGACAGCCGGTGCGATGTCAGCATATTTGTAGGCGGCTTCCAGAGCGATCGGCGCGTGGATAGGGTCGTCAAAGGCGTGGATCACATAATGTGCGGCGCCAGGATGATTCTCGTTCTTCTTGAACAGTTCGAGCGCAATAGCGCCTGCCCGCATGTTTAGTCTCTCACTCGCGTCGCCCGCGACCGTTGCGCCTGCGAGCATCGAAACCGCAGTAAACGCCGCAACCTCATCGTCGTCGCCAAACTGTGCGTAGACCTCTTGCATAGCGTTCATCCATGCCGTGCGGCGCATGCCGACAGTGCCGGGAGTAAAGGCGTAGGCCTCTGCCGCGCGGATAAAACCTTTTTCCCGCTCGGTCGGAGCCTTCGCGAGTCGCTCTTCGCTTGTTGCCCCGAGTCGATTGAGTGCTTCCATCGGAGACTGATTGTCCCACTCACCAATAAACGGATGGTTATAGGTAAACGTTTCGCCCCAGTAAGCCATCGCAAAGTCTGGTTCGATTTCTTGTGCGAGTTTGAATTCACGCTGGGCTTGGATAAAACCAAAACTGTGGAGATAGCCGACGCCAAGTTCGAAATGTTCCTGTGCCTGTGGCGAACCCGATGTCGGGAAATCGAAAGTGCCAACAGAATCATGCTCTGCCGCCCAGGCAGTCGTACTCAAGACTACAAGGCAAGCTGCCTTGATAGGGGCAAACGTGGGAAAGATACGCATCGTTTCTCGCTCCTGCGACGAGTAAGGTTGCTCCAAAGGTTGCCAATTGCCGCTGCCTAAAGCAATGTCTGAATTGTGACCGAATGTTGCAAATCTACCTAGCTAACGAGGTGCTGATTTATCACACTGACGAAGGCTGGACCGTATTTTTCAAGCTTTCGCTCGCCCACGCCGCTTATTTCGGCAAGCCGCTCAAGCGTCGAGGGAAGCAGCACGCACATTTCCTGCAAAGTACTGTCGTGAAAAATAACGTAGGGGGGGACGTTTTGCTCTTCGGCGAAACCGCGGCGGCAGTCACGCAGTGCTTCCCAGAGCGCCACATCGATATCGTTCGGCAAAGGCGTTCGGGTTTGTCGCTTAGTCGTTTTCTGCTTTAAATCTCGCCTTAGCTCGATTGTCTCCTCGCCACGCAGCAGAGGGCGGCAGCGCTCCTCTAGTCTCAGCGCACCAAAACGTTCGAGGTCTACGCTAAGAAATCCGCGCGCAACCAGCTGGCGAAAGACCGATCGCCACTGGTCGTTACTTAAGGCTTTGCCGATGCCGTAAACACTAATTTTGTGATGCTCAAACTGGAATATTTTCTCGCCCTCGGAGCCACGCAGAACATCGATTAGATGGCTGACCCCGAAGCGCTGGCCGGTGAGATAGGCAGTGCTGAGCGCCATACGTGCCGATTCCGTGCCGTCCCACGTGTCTGCTGGCTCGAGGCAGGTGTCGCAATTGCCGCAGGGGTTGGGCAGGTGGTCGTCGAAATAGGCGAGAAGTGCTTGCCGCCGACAGGAGGTGATTTCGCAGAAGCCTAGCATGGCATTGAGTCGATGCTGTTCGGCGCGCTTGTGCTCCTCGCTACCCTCGGAGGTTGCCATCATCTGCCGCAGTTTAATCACGTCCTGTAGCCCGTACACCATCCACGCGTCTGCAGGCATGCCGTCGCGTCCGGCGCGGCCTGTTTCCTGATAGTAAGACTCGACAGTTTTCGGTAAGTCTAAATGCGCAACGAAGCGGACGTCGGGTTTATCAATACCCATGCCGAATGCGATCGTTGCCACGACGATGACGCCTTCTTCGCGCAGAAAGCGTGCCTGATGGGTTGCACGGGTCTGGGCTGGTAGGCCCGCATGATAGGGCAGTGCATTAAAGCCCTGCAGCGTCAGCCAATGAGCGATCTCTTCGGTTTTCTTACGTGACAGGCAGTAGACGATTCCGGCGTCGCGCGGGTGCTCCTCTTTGAGAAATTTAAGGAGCTGCGTTTTGGCGTTGTGTTTTAGGGCGATTCTGTAGCGAATGTTTGGGCGGTCGAAGCCGGCAATAAAATGGCCGCCATGTTCCAAGCCTAGTCGGGTGATGATCTCACCTCGCGTACGCTCGTCGGCGGTCGCTGTGAGAGCGATGCGAGGCACCTCCGGAAAGAGTTCGGCGAGCATCGAAAGTTGTAAATAATCGGCGCGGAAATCATGTCCCCACTGTGAAACGCAGTGGGCCTCATCGATGGCAAACAGAGAAATAGTTGTGCTTTGAAGAAGCGCGATGGTGCGATTCTGATTGAGGCGTTCGGGCGCGATGTAGAGTAAGTCGAGAGCGCCGCCGCTTAGATCCGCTTCAATCTCTGCCGCCTCGGACGCATCAAGAGTCGAGTTTAGAAAGGCAGCCCGAACACCGAGGAGCTTAAGGGCGTTAACTTGGTCTTGCATGAGCGCTATAAGTGGCGATACCACAACGCCGCATCCCTCGCGCACGAGGGAGGGGATCTGATAGCAGAGCGACTTGCCGCCACCGGTGGGCATGATGACCATGGCATCATCGCCGGCGATGACCGAGTCAATAATCTGGTCTTGGGGCGGGCGGAAGGACTGGAATCCGAAGACTGATTGCAGGATGTCTTGAGCGTTACTCATTCCTTTCTAGTATAGCGCATAGGTAGAGCCTCTAGGGCGTTTGCCCGAGAATTACTTCGCCGCCAGCTGCGTCGCTAAGAAATCGTCGTAGCTGCCCTGGTAGTCGTTGAGCTTTTGGTCTTTGATTTCTACGATGCGATCGGCCAATGAGGAGACGAACTCTCTGTCGTGGCTGACGAAAATGAGCGTGCCCTCGTAGTATTCTAGCGCGAGGTTGAGCGCTTCAATCGCTTCCATGTCCATGTGGTTAGTTGGCTCGTCCATGATTAGCACGTTGTGGTCTTGCATGATCATCTTGCCGAATAGCAGGCGGTTCTTCTCGCCGCCCGAGCACACCTTCACCTTTTTCTTCGCGTCATCGGCAGGGAAAAGCAGGCGTCCCAGCGTCGCGCGGACAATGAGGTCATCGTGGGTGGGTTTGCGCCACTGGGTCATCCACTCGAAGATCGTCATGTCGTTATCGAAATCTTCCGTGCTGTCTTGTGGGCAGTAGCCGATACTTGCATTTTCAGCCCAGGCGATTTTCCCCCCGTTAGGCTTTATCGCGTCGACCAAACAGCGTAGGAAAGTAGATTTGCCTGCGCCGTTTTCGCCAATAACCGCCATTTTCTGACCGGCGGGAATAATTAAATTTCCGTCTTTGAAGAGCGTCTCGCCGTCGAAGCCGTGTGTCAGGTTTTCTATGACGACCGCCTGTCGATGAAGTTTTTTCTCCTGCTCGAAGCGGATATACGGACTCACTCGGCTCGAAGGCTTGATGTCTTCGAGCTGGATTTTCTCGATCTGTTTTGCCCGCGACGTCGCCTGCTTGGCCTTAGACGCATTAGCCGAGAAGCGGCTCACGAACTGCTGAAGGTCCGCTATTTGAGCAGATTTCTTCGCGTTGATTGACTGCAGGCGTTCCCGCGCGGCGGTCGACGCGATCATGAAGTCGTCGTAGTTACCGGGGTATACGCGCAGCTCGCCGTAGTCGATATCCGCCATGTGTGTACACACGGCGTTAAGGAAATGCCGGTCGTGCGAGATGATAATCATGGTCGAGCGGCGTTGGTTGAGTACGTCTTCGAGCCAGCGAATTGCGTTGATGTCGAGGTTGTTTGTCGGTTCGTCCAACAGGAGCAAATCCGGGTCAGAGAACAGAGCCTGGGCGAGAAGGACGCGGAGCTTCCAACCGGGTGCGACTTCGGACATTGGCCCGAAATGAAGCTCTTCGTCAATGCCGGCGCCGCTCAGAAGTTCGCCTGCGCGGCTTTCGGCGCTGTAGCCATCAAGCTCGGCGAATTGGATTTCGAGGTCGGCGACCTTCATTCCGTCGTCCTCTGTCATCTCGGGCAGGGCGTAGATGCGGTCGCGCTCCTGCTTAATCTCCCATAGCTCCTTGTGTCCCATGATTACGGTGTCGATTACTGAGTACTCTTCGAAAGCGAATTGATCTTGATTGAGCTTGCCGACACGTTCGTTTGGCGAGGTGGATACGTTACCCGTCGTCGGTATCAGGCTGCCATCGAGAATCTTCATAAACGTCGACTTCCCGCAGCCATTCGCGCCGATTAGGCCGTAGCGGTTGCCGTCGCCGAATTTAACCGAGATATTCTCGAATAGGGGCTTAGCGGCGAATTGCATGGTGACGTTGGCGGCAGAGATCACTGAGGGGATTCCTTTTTCGACGGCTGAACGATGCTCTAGCAGATGTTCGCCGTGGTTCTTATTTGGGGATTTGCAGAAGGTGCGTACTATAAAGAGTTGCAGCCTCGAGGTCGAGGCTGCAGGGCCCTAAAACAGGGAATTTCACTGCATTTAAGGCTGAATGTCGACGCTTGTAGTAGAGACGGGGCCGAAACCTCTAATCTCGACGACCACGGGGCCTCCACGAGACCCGTCATAGTGTATCGCCCCAGCTGGATGCAGCATAAAACCGCCGGCAGGAATCGGGGTTGTCGCCGCCATGTCGTGGCTCGCATCGATACCGGCGTTCCATACACCCTCTATGACGGTGACGAATCTGTCTTGTGAGTGAAAATGTGGACGGCTTGTGCCCCCTGCCGGAAAGCGGACGCGAATAATATACAGCCCCTCTTCGGCGGGGTTGCCATAGAGTATTTTCTGCTGCACACGGTCGCTCGATTCATCCCATGTCATATCAGCGAGCTGCACTATTTCGAAACCACCCTCCAATTCCACGGCGAAGCTTGCGGGGGTAAGCAAAGCAATAACAGCGAGTAACAGTGAGGGAAGCGCAATACCTAGTGCGGTTAGCTTCTTCGGAGACTTTTTTTGCATCGTCTGACTCTCTTTTGTTTTTATATGAGTTAATTGATCGGTTGAAACTGCACAATGGATTTTTTGACGACTATTCTGCCTAACTGCGCTACCTTTTTACAAGGCAGGGCCAGTTAAGGCAAGAGTGGCTTTAGAACCTAACGAAACGCCAGCCACTGTATGCTACGCCTATTATTCTTAAGCTCTCTTACGAGGGCACATGCGGAGCGAAAAAATGCATGACAATACGCCTGTTCTCGTCGGGGCAGGACAGTTTACTGGCCGTGAAGAAGATCCGCTCAAGGCGCTTTCACCGATGGGCATCGCTGCAGAGGCTGCACGCGCTGCGCTCGCCGATACAGGGCTTGATTCCCAGAGTCTTGCCCAGCAAATAGATACACTCGCGGTCATTCGTATTTTCCCCGACTCGTTCAATCGCCCGCGCATGCCCAATCCCTTCGGTCGCGCCGAGAATCCTCCGCGCGCGGTCGCCCGCAGAATCAACGCGAATCCGGTTAGGGCTATTTACGGCCATGTCGGCGGCAACACACCGCAAACAATGATCAATGAGATGGCCAATCGCATTGCCGAGGGTGAGGTGGGCGTTGCGCTCATTGCCGGCTCCGAAGCAATAAAAACGGCCCAGCGAGCACTGCGCGCGGGTATCACGCTGGATTGGCAAGAGGAGGATGAGGGCAGTTTGGAGGATCGCGGCATAGGTCCTGCGCTTGCCAGCGCTCACGAGTTTGCGCACGGCATTGGCGTTCCCGTTAACACCTATCCGCTCTTCGAGAATGCGATTCGCGGCAGCTTGGGGCATTCCGTCGCGCAGCACCTCCTCGCGATGGGGGAGCTGTTCGCGCCGTTTACCGACGTCGCGGCGGCAAATCCCTTCGCCTTATACGGCACGCGACGCAGCCCGCAGGAGCTTGCGAGGGTTAGTACAGAGAATCGATTCATAGGTTTTCCTTATCCGAAGTGGATGAACGCGATGGACGGAGTCGATCAGGGTGCAGCGGTGGTAATGACCTCTGTCGGACAGGCTAAGCGCTTGGGTATCGACCCCGCGCGCTGGGTGTTTCTCCACGGCTGTGCGGAAGCCAGCGAGAAGCTTTTGGTTACTGAACGCGTCAATTATTTCAGCTCTCCTGCGATGGAGATCAATTCGGCGAAAGCGCTAGCGATGGCAGGCAGAGAAATGAGTGATATCCATCTGATCGATATCTATTCGTGTTTCCCCTCTGCGGTCGAGGTCGCGTGCGCAGCGCTCGGCATTCAGACGAATGATCCGCGAGGACTCACGCTTACCGGTGGTCTGCCGTTCTTTGGCGGACCCGGCAATAATTATTCGATGCATGCGATCGCCACGCTCGTTTCCCTACTTCGCGGTCGGCGCTCGACAGTTGGCATGATCACGGCGAACGGCGGTTATTTGAGCAAGCATGCTACAGGCATTTATTCGGCAACACCGGTCGAAGGCGAGTGGCGACGCGAAGCCCCTGCGAATTATCAAGGCCAGATTGACGCGATGTTGAGCCCACGGTTTACTGAAACTCCTGAGGGCGATGCCAGAGTCGAAACCTACACCGTTATACACGAGCGCGGTGTACCGGTGCGCGGCATCGTTGTTGGTAGGCTCGTTGCGGATAACACGCGGTTCATTGCGAACACACAAAGCGACTCAGAAACGCTCGGCCGAATGATGGCAGAGGAAATGTTGGACAGACCGGGCAGCGTAACAACAGGCGCCGGTGCAGAGGGCACAAACCTGTTCAGCTTCTGATAGGCTCTCGGGAAAGTAACAGGATAAATTATCAAAGGAGAGACTATGACTGAGAACACGAGCAACCGAGTGCAGGCCAAACTAGGATCAGGCTTAGATCCTAAAAGCGAACCGTCCGATATTCTGACAGGCAAAGACCTTACAGGAAAAGTCGCGGTGGTTACCGGGGGCTACTCGGGAATCGGACTCGAAACGACCCGTGCATTGGCTGCGGCGGGTGCGAAAGTTTACGTGCCCGTGCGCAATGTCGATAAAGCCGCAGAGACGCTAGCCACGCTAGCCACGATAGAACGCGGCGAGGTTATCCCGCTGCCCATGGACCTCGGTGATTTCGCGAGTGTGCGTCGCTTCGTCGCCGAAATGCTCGAGAACGAGTCGCAGATCGATCTGCTTATTAACAACGCCGGCATCATGGCGTGCCCCGAGGCGCGTATCGAAGGGGGGTGGGAGTCGCAGTTCGGAGTGAATCATTTGGGCCACTTCCTCCTCACCAAAGGCTTGCTACCCGCCTTGCTCGCAGCCGATTCTCCTCGGGTGGTGTGCCTCTCATCGATTGGTCATCGCCGCGGCGGCGTCAATTTCGAAGACATTAATTTTGAAAAGACGCCTTACGAAAAATGGACGGCTTACGCGCAGGCGAAGACCGCCAACGCTTTGTTCGCCCTTGGCCTCGATATGAAATATGCCGATCAGGGTCTGCGCGCTTTTTCTGTACATCCCGGGGGAATCATGACGCCCTTGCAGCGCCATTTACAGAACGAGGAGATGGTCGCACTGGGGTGGCTTGATGAGAACGGCAATCTTTCTGAGCTTGCGGCCGCGCTATTCAAATCGACGACCCAAGGATGCACGACCACGCTTTGGGCAGCCACGAGCGACATGCTTGAGGGTAAAGGCGGCCTGTACTGCGAAGACTGCGACGTTGCCGAATTGGCAGACGAAGACACGCCACGCTACTTCGGCGTGGCGCAGTGGGCGGTCGATCCTGATCTGGCAGTTAAGCTGTGGGAGCTCAGCGAATCTGCGACTGCCCAGTAGATTGAATTTTTATCACCTAATCGCCAGCTGAGTGAGAGCTATTCGTTAAAGTAATGGTCATAGTTAGCAAGCACACATGTTTCTCTTGGTCACACCATGAATGAGGTAACTAGATGACTGCTGCTAGCACGAATGCTCGACTCCCACGCGTGGCGATTAACGGGTTTGGTCGAATCGGCCGCACGATTATGCGTATCGCCAAATTGCGCGGCCACTACGATGTCGTCGCCGTCAACGATTTAGCCAGCCCCGAACAATTAGCCTACGCGTTTAAATACGACAGTACGCATGGGATCTTCCCCGGCGAGGTGAGCGTGAACGGCGAGGCGATGGAGATAAACGGCGATCCGTTTAGGGTCCTAAGCGAGCGCGACCCCGCAAAACTCCCCTGGCGTGAGCTCGGCGTCGACTATGTCATCGAGAGCTCGGGCGTCTTTCGCCACATTGCCGACCTCGAAAAGCACCTCACAGCCGGAGCAGGGAGAGTGCTCTTAACGGTGCCCTCTAAAGACCCGCTTCCGGCGACACTGGTTACGGGGGTCAATGACCATGTCGTGACGAAAGACACGCGCATAATAAGCAACGCAAGCTGCACCACGAATTGCGCCGCGCCCCTGGCTAAAGTGCTGCACGAGTGTTTTGGTCTGCGCCGAGGTCTGCTCACCACAGTGCATGCCTATACTTCGGGACAGTGACTTATCGATTCGCCCAACAGCGGCGATCCAAGGCGCTCGCGCAATGCCGCTACGAATATCGTGCCGACATCGACAGGCGCTGCCAAGGCGATCGGACTCGTCATACCGGCGCTCTCAGGCAAGCTCGATGGTCTCGCGATGCGAGTCCCCGTCGCCGATGGCAGTGTCGTCGACCTGGTTGCCGAGCTGGATAGAAACGTTACCGTCGAAGAAATCAATGCGGCCATGCGTGCCGCGGCGGAAGGGGCCATGCGCGGAATTCTAAGTTACTCCACGGCGCCGATAGTCAGCAGTGACATCATCGGTAATTCGCATTCCAGCATATTCGACAGCGAGTTGACTCAGGTTTTAGGCGGCAATCTAGTCAAAGTGGTGAGTTGGTATGACAACGAGTGGGGCTATAGCTCGCGGGTTGAAGAGCTAATCGGTCGCTTAGCGAAGATGGACGGTATCGGCTAGATCACTCTTTCTGTCACCGTGCGCTGCAACGAGTATAATCCCAACGAGTTTCAGCGCGTGGCGTGGGGGAGAGTGTGAATTTCGAGGCTAAGAAGGTTCTGGTTACAGGGGGCTCGCGAGGGATTGGTCTCGCCATCTCTAAGGCGTTTGCCTCGGCGGGCGCACGCGTTGCAATCATCTATCGAGCTAACGACGCAGCCGCGGCCGCAGCGCTAGCGCAGCTCCCCGGCGCGGGCCACAGCATTCACCGAGCAGATATCGCAGATCCTGAGCAGGTGCGCCTCTCTGTCGATGCCGCTGCGGACAAACTCGGCGGCCTCGATATTGTTGTGAACAATGCCGGTATCGGTGACTATCATCCGATTGACTCGACGACTTATCAGGACTGGCAGAAAGCCTGGCAGCAGACCTTGGCGGCTAACCTTATCGGGCCTGCAAACGTTTGCTACTGCGCCGTTCAGCATATGCTCAAAAGCGGCGGCGGGCGCATAGTGAATATCACATCCCGAGGGGCCTATCGCGGTGAACCTATCAAACCTGCCTACGGTGCAAGCAAAGCGGGGCTCACTTCGCTGAGTCAGTCTTTAGCCGTGGCGCTTGCGCCGCGGCGAATATTTGTCGGTGCGGTAGCGCCGGGTTTTGTGAATACCGAGCTAACGGCCGCTCGATTGGCAAGCGCTGAGGGTGATGAGATACGTGCACAAAGTGGGTTCAATCGCGTAGCGGAGCCCAAGGAGGTCGCACACGCTGTGCTCTTTCTCGCATCGGAGGGCGCGGAGTTCTCAACGGGCACAGTCATCGATGTGAATGGTGCCTCTTACCTGCGTTAGTGTGCCTTGTTAGGTCAGGCTGCCGCGGCCTAAATCGCGTACAGTGCCATATAAGAAATCTGTAAGGGCTTGACGTGACACATGCGCGCTTAGCTCTTCGTAAGGTATTGGATCTCCGATGTCGACTTTTACGGATTTACCAAATTTTTTGAGTGCCTCGCTTACCAATAGTGCCATGCGTAGCGGCTCAGCAATATGTGAGGCTACATGAAATAGTCGGCTGTTACGCCCGTGGAAATGAATAGGCACGACCGTCGCCTGCGCCTCGCGAATAATCTTCGCTGCGAACGTCGTCCAGGGTGCATCCTTTACCTCGCCAAAGCCGAACTTATTCGCTGTAGAAACAGTGCCCGAGGGGAATATCAACACTGGAATGTCCTTCGAGAGATGCTCAAGTGCAAGCTGCTTAGAGCGGATGTTGGTTTTGGTCGCGCGCTTGTCCTGCGTAAAATCGATCGGTAAAAAATAAGGCGCAAGCTGTTTATCTTGGCAGAGAAGCGAGTGCAGCATGATTCGCAAATCGCCTCGCACTTGTGCTGCGATGTCGCAGAGCACCATGCCATCAACAACACCGAAAGGGTGGTTAGCCACAAATAGAAGTGGGCCAGTACGCGGAATGGCAGCGAGTTTGTTTTTATCAAGCTCGACGGTGATTCCGGCCTCGCGTAAGGCCGAACCAAAAAAATCGGCTATGCTAAACGGCGCCTCTTTGAGGCGATAATAGGTTTTTTCAATTTTGTTTCGGCCCAGCATTGCCTCGAGCGAAGAGACCAGATGGCGACGAAACCAGGGATCTTCGGGTTGTGTGTAACTAATGCGAGGGGGCTCTCGAAGGTAAAGTTTAAACTGAGGATCTATTACGTTCTCAAGCCCATCACTTGAGTCTTGAAGAGTTGCTCTATTGGAGGTTGAAGACTGGCGCATAAATTGAAACCGGGTTGCCTGCGCTCGGGCCTTGAAGGTATGCGCTGTAAACGTGATTAAGTGTAGGGTGCTGATTGCTTGTTGGTCAAGATAGCGCAACCTGAGTGATAGTTTAGTGGGGCTGATAACCCTTGTTTGTCACGAATATAGGCTAAACAGCATTTCCCTGTACTCCCCATGTGATAACTTAACCACTCTCCTTGTAGTTGAACGTCGGTCCTTTTTCGCCGGCGTTTTTTTATGGTCAGCACCTTTTAAGGCTGTGCCTGCTAGTCTAAGAGGCGCTCGATCGCTACTGCGTCAATCGCGTCGCCCTCATTACCCCAAGCATTGCGAACATAGTTAATAACATCTGCCATGTCCTGCGGCGTCATTGCGCCGGAGAATGAAGGCATTTCTCCCCGTCCAATAATTAGCTGTAATGCAACGTCTGCGCCGCTGCCGCGAACGACCTCGCTCCCTGCCAGCGAAGGGTAGATGCCCTTAAGGCCTCGTCCGTTGCTTTGATGACACTCTGCGCAGTTGTCGAGGAAAAGCGCGCGGCCTCGTTCAAGAGCCTGCGTGGCAATGCTCTCGCTCTCTTCGACCGCCGCAGCGATTGACATGGAAGTGAGCAGGCCTATACCCAGTAGACAGGTTACGCGTGTGAATGTATGCATGAAGCGTTGGGTCCTTCGTTAAACACGGACGAGTCCGAGTGCTCATTTTACCGCTCGAGCGGCATAGGGGCGTAGCGCGTCACTATGTTATATTTTGGTGCGCGAGGCTAGTCGCTTTAGCTTTATCTAGCTTAAAGTAAGGCTCTAGCGAGGAGATAGCCCAATCATGAAAGTACGCGGCAATCAGAGACCGACGATGACTTATAACAAGTCAAATCCACCCTTGACTGAGGAGCAGATCACTCGATTTGACACTCACGGATATCTGGTAATCGACCTGGGTCTCGAAGAGGGTTTTATCGATACACTGCTCTCGCGAGTCGAGCCTCTGTATCCTGCCGAACGACGCCAAAACCCGACTGCGCCTGCGCGCGTGCAAGACGCATGGAAAACAGTGGACGAAGTGCGGCAATTAGCAGTTTTACCGGTCGCGCTCGCGGCGCTCGAGCAGCTTTTCGGCCGCGCGGCACTGCCTTTTCAGACTCTGAACTTCCCCATAGGCACTCGCCAGCTGACCCATTCGGATACCATTCATTTCAACTCTATTCCCAAAGGATTTATGGCGGGAGTCTGGGTGGCGCTTGAAGATATCGATGCGAGCAATGGTCCTCTGCAATACTATCCTGGAAGCCACAAACTACAGGAATACACGATGCAAGACTTCGGTCTCGAACCCGGTTATGAAAACTACCGTCACTACGAAACCCATATTCAAGCGCTTATCGAAGCCGAAGCCCTGACTCCCGAATTTGGTGCCATAAAGCGGGGACAGGCGCTTATTTGGCATGCTAATTTACTTCATGGCGGTGCTGCTCAAACAGATTTGAGCCGCAGTCGCCATTCTCAAGTCACTCATTACTACTTTGAAAACTGCGCGTATTACACCCCGATGAATAGTCGTACAGATAAACCTTATTTTAGAAAGCCGTTTTGGATTCCTGCGACGCAAGACTTCGAGCTGCCCGATACCGGCCGACTTGCGATCCTCCGGCGTATAGCTCGCAGCCTCGGAATAAAATCCGCGTGAAGTTCATCAAACTCCAACAGACCGGGCCGCAATGACTATTCAACAGCATGCAAAACTGTTGGCGCGCACCTATCACGCTGTTGTCGGCCGACCTCTCATCTCAGGAGTTTTGGAGCCCAGTGTTGATGAAATCCTGACAGCAGATTTTGCGCTGCTCTCTCACGGTACTGAGGCGGACCCGCTTTTTAATTTTGGCAACGACCTAGCGCTCACCTTGTTCGAGTTAAGCTTTGAGGACTTTGTCAGGCTGCCCTCGCGTAAATCCTCCGGTCAAACCAGAGATGAGGATCGCATCCGCTTACTCGACGAAGTGACCCGCAACGGCTTTGTCGAGAATTATAGCGGTGTCCGTGTGAGCGCAAGCGGTCGTCAATTTGAGATAAGCGATGCGGTCGTCTGGAATTTGATCGACGATGGCGGAGTCTATCGAGGACAAGCGGCTAGGATTTCGGCATGGCGGTATTTAGACTAAGCTGCGCCAAAAAAATAGTGAGGGGTATGGAGATTGAGCCAATTGAATGAAGATAAATCACAGATGACGCCAGCGCCGAGCAGCTCACAAACTATCGAATGGGATGACTTTATGCGCGTGGATCTTCGCGTTGGCACCATCGTGTCTGTCGAAGAATTTCCAGAGGCGCGCAGGCCTGCTTATAAACTACAGGTCGATTTTGGTGCCGAAATAGGGTTAAAAAAATCAAGCGCACAAATTACCGATCTCTACGATCGAGAGTCTCTACTTGGGCGCCAAGTGCTCGCGGTGGTCAACTTTCGACCCAAGCAAATCGGCCCGTTTATGTCCGAGTGTTTGGTCACGGGCTTTCATAATGCTGACGGTGCAGTGGTGCTAACAATGCCAACGACAGAGGTACCCAACGGATCGCGCCTGATATGAATATCACGATTCTAACTAATCGCGACTTGGCGAGCTGCGTTGCGCTTAATTATTTACTCCCAGCGCTCTCGGCGCCCTCTGCTCTCCCTGCACATCGCGTAACCGTTTTTCTGTCGTCTCAGGTTGGCAAGGTAGCACCGAAGGCAGCAGGTGGGTCACGGCGTCCAGAGGCGCTCGATACACTGAAGTTTTTCGAACAGACTTTGGTGAACGATATTGTTTTTCCGCTTTGCGACAGGGCCGCGGCCAACGCGGGGAGTATGCTCACGTTTAAAGGTTTAGAGCGCTTTCTTGTCGCACCGATTCTCGAGTTAAACGATATTAATACCTCGGGTCTGCCAGAATTTGCAGCGACGAAGCCAGACCTCGTCCTGTCGATTCGGTACGGGGTGATTCTACGCGACGAAGCGATCAGCGTTCCGACTCACGGCGTTCTAAATCTGCATTCTGGCAGGCTCCCCGATTACAAAGGCGTAATGGCGTCTTTTCGCGCAATGCTCAACGGCGATACCGAATTGAATATGACGCTGCATACGATTGATGATAGCGGCATCGACACCGGGCGCATTCTCGCTATGTCTTCGTTCGAAGTAGATCGAGCAAAATCTTACCTCTGGCACGTGCTGGGGCTTTATGAAAATGGCTGCAAACTTATGACCGACGCCGTCAATGCTATTGATCGTGGCGAGCCGATTGAGGGGACATCTCAAGCAACGCTTGCGAGTACCGGCAACTATTTTACTTTTCCTACGCAGAGAGAACTCGATGATTTCATCGCGCATGGGTTTAAACTCGTAGATGGCGACGAAATACGGCATGTGGTGGAGCAGTTCTATGCAAAGGGCTAGCAACATCGAGCTCCGGCTCTCGACTATCGACGATCTCAATGGTGTTTATTCTCTCTATGGCGCTGTTGCCGAAACCTCCGGCGGTCTCGCGCGCCTCCGCTTTGAAATAACCCGCAGCTACGTCGAGACTTTTCTTCACGCTACCCTCGCGCGCGGCCTCGGGCTTGTGGCCGTTGACGAGCATA